>OODQ01000008.1_pt1 | contig 226541 bp, 188 predicted proteins | sample 1671321 | NCBI WGS metagenome assembly OODQ01 (sample SAMN06348144, study PRJEB24527) | human gut metagenome | biome: human gut; feature: ankylosing spondylitis patient; material: feces | host: Homo sapiens | place: China | collected 2015-10
CTATCATCTTCATATGCCATCTTATTTTTTAGAGACATTTACTGAATATCCCTATTCAGGAATTAAAAACAAAGTTGTTATCTAATAAGAAATCCCGTTTCAGACGGGATTTCTTATTTTTAAAATAATTCCAATTGCTGTCCTGGAGTAGTTACACCTTGTAGTTTCTTTCCATAAAAAAGTTCAATAGCAGCAAATTGTTTATCAGTGATACACATTATTCCCACTTGTCCATATTCAGGCAAAAAAGATTTAACTCTATTTATATGAACAGTCGCATTCTCGCTACTAGCACAATGACGGACGTAAATTGAAAACTGAAACATTGTAAAGCCATCCTTTTGTAGATTTTTTCTAAAATCAGTATAAGCTTTCTTGTCCTTCTTAGTTTCCGTTGGCAAATCAAATAATACTAGTACCCACATAATCCGATATTCACTAAAACGGTCCATTATCGTTCGGGATAACTAATACGACGAATTTCTCCACAAAAACATTTATATAGAGAAGCTGTAGTCTGAGCGACAGCCACCATCAACGGACTACGTTTACCATTAATACGTACATCCAATGTGGGAATAACAAGCAAACGTGATTTTATTTCTTTTGTTAATTCCAAATTTGCACCATACAATTTCACTAAACCAAATACTAATTCATCAACATAAGGTCGATATGGCTCCATCACATCGTCAGCTAAACAATATGCATTATAACGATTATGATGATGGATCCCTAAGGTAGGAAGCAACCCACTTGCCACTAAAGCACGAGCAACGATAGCACGAAGTATAGCATAACCATAATTCAATAAATTATTAGGAGAAATCCCTTCTCTGTCACGAGTAAAGCCAATAATATCTGCAAATAAATTTTTCCAAAAAAAAGCAGCCGCACGTGCTTCCAAATTCTCTGGATCACCACTCTTCACTTCATTCGCCCAAATTCGCATACATTTCATTTCTTCACCTACACAAACTCTCAATACAGATGCTTGATTATCTATTTTTGCCTTAATTGTTTGCTGCCAAAGTTGCTTTTTCAATGGCAATGATGCATCCAACTGTTGACGGAAACGCTCATTCTGAGTTGTATTTCCATACAAAGGGAGCATTAAACCCACTGGCATACTTTTACTATCACAAGTGATAACGGCACAATTATTCTCTAATAGAGATTCTAATACACCGGAAGTAATAGTAATTTGCTTATGATCTAGTACTACGACACCTATATCTTCAATCGGCTTCGTTATTTCCGATTGTTCTTTAAAGATATCCGGCAATGAATCACTTTTCTCAACTTCCGGAAGTTTTATGACTAATTGGTTATTTCGTAATGACAAATAAGCCGGATTACCAAAATAAAGTGTTTTCTTTATCATAGTATCATATTCTAAAGGTTAATATATTACTTACCTCGCAATTTCTTCTGCTCTTTTTCGAAATTTTCAATGAAATCTATTTCTACAGGAGATAACTGATTACTAATGCGTTTCTTAAATTCATCATATTCAAGATTTGCTTTTTTCTTTGCTAATTCAGCCGAAATAGTACCAGCATGTTGTAACAATTCTTTTCCTGACAGTCTAAGAAAATCATCCAATTTTTGAATCCAGTCTTTCATATACATAGGAGTATGACTTTTAGCCTGCAATTCTGCAAAGTCAAGATACAAACTTACAATACGATTTAATGTATCCAACTCATCATCCGTCAAATAATTCTTAGCATATTCTATATCATTCCGCTTTGGAACTGCTCCTGTCCAATTAGTTAATCCCATAAAATCTTTCCCTGCATCTGCACGACCGTAAATAACCTCAGCAGCCGTATGTCCATGTACTGAAAAATGCATTTTATTTTGAACCGTGGCAAAAAACAATCGAGTAGACTCAGTACTTGGGTCATAATCTATGCTCAAAGCATAAATTTCAAGAATTTTACGATAGAATATCTTTTCTGAGGAACGAATATCACGTATGCGTGATAATAACTCATCAAAATAATTTCCACCACCTGCACGCTTCAACAGCTCATCGTTCATTACAAATCCCTTTACTAAATACTCTTTTAGTATTTGTGTTGCCCATATTCGAAACTGCACACCACGGTAAGATTTAACCCGATAGCCTATGCTTATAATCATATCCAAATTATAATAAGCCACTTGATATATTTTACCATCAGAAGCAGTTGTTGCAAAAAATGCAACAACTGAATTTTCCTGTAATTCCCCACTCTCAAAAACATTCTTTATATGGCGTGAAATCGTTGATTTGTCCCGTTGAAATAATTCTGCCATTTGATCTAATGTCAGCCAAACTGTATCATTGCATAGTGTTACTTCAATTCTTGACTCACCATCTACCGTTTGATATAAAAGAATTTGTCCTTTGTTTTCTTCCATAAAATAAGAATATATTATTTTTTATATGAACTACTTGATTCTAAGACATTTCCTAAACGATCAACTTTTATAGGCATACATATTTCTTTTATCATTTCATCTGTCCATGCCTTTTGCGCCTTATTATTACTACCTAATTCTATTGTTTGTAAAATAGGATTCGCTATTCTCGCAGGTATAAAATGTCCTTCATTTCCCGTACAACTTACCATCTTATAAATCCTTCCCCTATCCAAAGGCTGGGCAATAATACCATTAGCTAATTCATCATCAGTAGGAAGATAAACCAAATCATTAGGTGACAATACAAAAATAGGGTCATTACCATTCTCATCTTCCGGTGCAACAGGTAAACCTTGTTTTTGCCGTTCAATTGCAACATTCAGTGGAATGGTAGCATAATTTCTTTTCTTTATTATAGTATTCGTCTTTTTATCTAGAATATTCGACTCGTATACAGCAAAAAATAAATTTGTTCCTTTCGCAGCCTCTACAAATTTAGAAAATTTATTACCTGTTTGACCTACTGCAAACTTATCAGCCTGTTCATACCAACGAATTTTAATGATAGGCTGATGATACTTTCCATTATTCAGCTGAATAATATTACGATTCATTTCATCAATACCATCCGGCGAAAAAGCAATATCCGGATTATTATCTTTCAGTTCCAAATGACGTAACAATATTTTTTGGATACCCGTATCAGTAATATTATTTTCTATTTTCTTTCTATCAAAACTAGTATCCAGCGGTTTTCTAGTAGCAAAGAATCGATCTTTAGTATCTTTACTAAAATAGTAAACCTCTATTTTAGACAGATTTATATCACTCCAAGTTTCTCTATTATCTTCAAAGTACTTCTTTATTCTCTTCGCGTCAAATCCTAAATTCCAAAGTTCCAATAATTTTCTCTTGAAGTCTTTCACAACGATGCTTTGAGGATTTTTCATCGCTTCATTTAAAGCTACAGTCTTTATCCTACGCAAATTAACTTCTCCAAATACCGTATCTTTATGCATGGATTTACGTATAGCCCAGTTGTCCCCTTTTCCCTGTTTCACAAAGATCTTTTTGCCTTCTTCATTATAATGCAAGAAGCGATTGGTAGCTTTATTTATAACACGCAAATTTTGCTTAAAACTGACTATTATATTTTCCAAAGCCAAATATGTATCCTGTGTAAACGATGCCCACGGTTTTCTGATCACCCATTTATAGTTACCGTTATTATCAGTCTTAGCTTTATCACACAGCATTTTCTGCAAATCATATCGGGATAATTCAGCCTTAGCTGTTGCCGACTCATTATTTAAATAATTAATAATATTCCTATTTGCACACGCTATTATTATGGCATCCATTGCATGATGACGATGATCTATTCTTTTCTTATTAAAACCTTTTTGCAATTCCAAAGGCATTGTCGGAATTTCTTGAATCCCAACATTTTTAGTTGTAAATTTATTTGTGCCGGTCAACTCATTGAGTCGTTGAAAACGAGGAAGTATAATTTTATTCCAAACCTCATTTATTCCCCAATCTTTCTTCAAACGATCCGTAACTCCTCCGGTACAAGGAATTACATTCTTTGAAATTGCTTCTTCCTCTCCTTTTTCTCTAACGATGTTGGAAAGAAGGGACTTTACAACTTTGCTGATGTACCTACTATCATTCAGCTGACGAGTAACAAACTCCTCCGGAATATCATCCATCAAAAGTTTTTTCATTTTACTACGAGTACGCGAATAGTTATCTTTCACAAATTGCTCATATTCATCCACAGTGAAGATCCTTACTTTTTTTCCAAAAGGAAGTTCCACTATCTCCCCATGATGCTTCACTATAAACTCATGTCCCAATAAATTGCTTTTAAGCTTATTGACTTCCGCTTCACAAATCACCTTGTTACTAAAAGAATCATCAAAATAACATGATTGGGGAATAACATGCTCTATTTCGTATGCAGGCGTAAACAACTTACCTAATGGAATCACTTCACCGGTATAAGGAGAACGATACTTCTGTTCCAGCCAAAGCTTGTAACGCAAAATTTCTGACCTTGAAGGACGCTTCTTCAAGTCTGTTTCTGTAAACTTTTTCAATATATCCGATATTTCCTCCGGTAAATCGGAAACACTATTTAAAACACCCTCTTCATAAATACGCAAAATATCCTGCTGACTTGGCGAATAAGGACGAACATTTTCAACCTCATATTCAGGATTCAAAAATTCCGTGAGCAAATATTTGATACGCAAGTTGGTATTCTCATTTTCAGACATTTGCTGTGTCATTTTCTTCCGCTTGTCAGCCGGATTCTTCATCTCACGCCCCAACTCCACATGTATTTCATCAATATTTCCCACTTGTTTCCAAATATCACGAACAACACGTAGTGTTTCAATAATAATCTGCTCAACAATTGGATTACGCAATGAATGTTGCTTAAAAGATCTTAAATACGAATCAATATCAGCAGGAGATTTCCACTGGGTTATTTCTTTTGCTTCAGAGTGACGACCATAAACAATGTAACACACTAACCAAAGAGGCAAACCTTTGAAATCAGAAACATCAGCAAGATGAATTGCTTTCTCCCTCACTCTATTTTCTATTTTCTCATCATATTCTCCTGTTATTATCTTATCAATCCGTTCACGCGTTCCTTTATCTATTGAATTCTCACTCCAATATTTTCCCATACGCATTAAAGGCAATAATTTTTTAATTGCTTTTGCCGAATAGGAACCATATTCTTTCTTAAAAGGTGGGAATTTCTGAAACACATCAACAAAAGAAGCATTCAGGTCATGTTTATCCGCAAATTTCTGCAAAGCTTTTACTATTTCATTCTTGTCTTCAACCGAATATAATATATGCCATAAAGCTTCCTCATTCTCTTTTGTCAGGAATTCAATAGAAATATCACATTTCTCCAGCCTCGCCAACATCAATGAACGGGTTTCATTACATGGATAAGGTTTGTCTTGCACATAATTCCAACGATAATTCTCTATCTCTTTTTTCAGTCCAAAAATCGGATATTTCAGAAAAGCCTTTTGATCAATTTCTTTTTTACCATTCAACCAGTCAAATAAAGCAACATAATCTTCTTCTGTCTTCAATAACTCATTTGTAACATCCACATCTTGTGCCAGGTCTTTCCTATAAATACGCAGATTTACTATAAATTGCCACAAACGAAATTCTTGAAATAACGGATGTGATTTAGCAATACATTTTACCGGAAAAGATTTTATCTCTCCCGTTTCCTTATCAAGACCCTGATTCTCCTCATAAGGACAATTGTCTATTAATGATTTTTTGCTTTTAAGAGGACGCTGATAAAAGAGTATATCCTCTAAAAACAAATAAGTAAAATCCCGATTACCAACATTATTCCGATGTGCTTCATTTATTGGATATAGTTCTTCAATACAAGCAGCATACAATGCTCTGTCTTGCAATTCCAGGTGAAACTCCTTCTGCTTCTCCAAAATCTGTTTCAGCTCCTCCTTATAATATTTGCGTTCAATGGTTCTCACCAGTCTTCCACAAATTTTCTGACTAGGATTTCCTAAAAGCGTATCATAAATATAGACACCTACTGTCTTATGAGTTTGATCAATATCCGCTTCTGTTTTCTTCTTGAGCAATGACCAATCATCTTCCTTAGGAGCACGAAAAGAGCGTTTTACATTCCCTTCCTTATCTTTTTTAGGCGTTCCGTCCTTCTCTAAATCCGTAGTTACAATGAATTCTTTAGTTTTTCCAACCCAATCAAGAGGCATATTACTTGTTCTTCGATACACCCATCCATTTTCCAAATGCACATTATACCAAATATCCTTTCCCTTTTTTTCTCCGGAATCCTCTACTGCAACTACTTTAAGAGCATAGAATTCAACCAATTTATTCTTATTTTCCTCCTCTTCCTCACCACGTAATTGATAATATCCACGCTTTTGATTAAAATTCAATAATATCCACGCCAATTCTTCTTTTGAAATTTTAGAAGTCAATCCCTTTTTACGGAGATAGTAGATAGTCCAATCATAAGGTACTTTTTTATCATCTGTTATCAGATTCGGATGATTTAGCTTAAAATCCTCCAGCATTTCCTTAAATGAATCTTGGAATATAAATTCAAACTGACCAGCTTCATTCTTACGCCAAGCCAGTTTAGGTTCCTTGCCCTTAACTATCTTACCATGCCTATCTAAATCTTGAGCAAAATGAAAAGGCAAAAATCCTAAAATATCAAGAATTCTATGCAACCGTTCTCTGCGAAGCAGATATCGTTCGCTTAAACGACGAACTCCACGCAATCTGGTTCTTTCAGCAGTTTGAGATATGGAATTACCTTTATTAAAATCTCCTATCATAGCTGCATCCATAGGTATGATGCGACTTCCAGAAGCTTGTATCTTAACCAATTGTTCACTTCCATCGTCATTGACACTTCCATTTACTACTGCCCAACCTATGCTATTGGTACCCAAATCAAGACCCACTATATTTTTCATAAGACAACTATTTTATCAAAACTTTTCAAAGTTATCAAATTATTCTAATAATCACTTGTCCTTTACATATTTATTTCATAGTTTTGCAATACTAATTTGAAGCAAGTCACAATAAGGATTATTCCGTTGTGAAAACATTTAGGTTGCCCTCGTCCTTTAACGGGGGCTTTTTTAGACTCATCTTTTAATAGATATTTGCCATACTGACCAACGGTTCGTATAATTTTTCTATATCCTGCGCATCCATTTCTATCTCCACTTGATCACCGGGAACCAGGGTTTGCCCCTGAGGAAGTAAGTTTTTACGATTCCGATGTATACTACGAATGATACAATGATTAGGTAAAGCCAATGTATCCACTTCCTTTCCGTCAAAATAAGACCCATCCATTATCTCGACAAAAAGATGATAGCGGGCACCAGCCTCTTCGGAAGACTCCGGATTATGGCTACGGAACATCCTGTCATACAGCAATACATTGTAAGGTTTTATCTGTAACAATTCGGTGAAATAATAAGTCAACCCACCTACCACGATGGAAGGATAGAACACCTCGAAATGACCGGTAATCTCCGTTATCAGGACAATGGCAGTCAAAGGGGTACGCACCACAGCCACCAAAAAAGCCACCATCCCGATCAGCATCATATAACTCACATTCTCATACCCTATCCATCCGCGCTGTACCAATACCAACCCGAAGATTTGTCCCAATAATCCTCCCGTAACCAAGGTAGGAATGAAACTTCCTCCCGGCAAACCCGAAGAAAGAGAAAACAGCGTAAAAACAAAATGAATAAGCATCATGATAGTAAGCCACCGGATATCATGAGTTCCATTCATTCCCTGCATCATCAAAAACTGCTCTCCGCCACCTGTCAGATTCGTCTCTGTTAACGATATGGCATAAGCTATGATCAATAAATACAACATCTTGACAGGAATGGAGAGTTTCATGGCAGGTATCCTTTCTTGAAAGAAAGGAACGATGAGCGAATAAAACTTTGCAATGACAGCCATAAGGGCGGCAAAGATAATATAAAGCTCTGCCTGACGGATAAAAGATAAACCGGGAACGACCGCACTAATCAGATGATAAGGAGTCGTGGGGAACATCCAACTAGCCACTCCTCCGGCTACCACGCCGGCCAACAAGGTAGTAATGGCGGTTTTAGGCGCATCAAAACGCTCGATGGATTCTATTACCAGCAAAGAAGAAGACAACGGAGCGGCAAAAGCGGCAGACAAGCCCGCACCGGCTCCGGCAGCCAGCAATTGTTTCCGTTCCCCTTTCAGGATATGTCCCCAACGGGAGATAAGTGTTCCTATATAAGACCCTATCTGAACAGACGGCCCCTCGCGTCCCAAGGACAGCCCCGCACTGAGAGCCAACACACCTCCGCAGAATTTGGCCACCAGTTCCTTAAAAGGATGCTCATAACGGATACGACCGTTATTGGCCGCACGTGTCTGAGGAATACCGCCTCCGGCTATCAATGGCATACGTTTTACCAAAGAAGCGACAAAGATCAGAATCCCCCATAAGATAAAAAACAACAATACATGCCAATACCACGGATAATGCGCCGTGAAAAAAGTTTTCCGCACATCAAAGAAATACCAGAGAAGATAGTGATAAGGCACAGCAACCAGTCCCGTAAGCAGCCCCACGAATATGCTCACGAAATACAGACGGGCATCAATCAGCTTCAGTTTCCATATTTGCCATTTGCGCAGATTGCTCCACTCCTTCCACTTGTTTTTCCATTTCTCCAGTTTCATATCCGGAATAAACAAATGGAAAAGAGAAGGGTTTATTTAAACAATGGCTTTAATAGTTCCGGTATTTCTATTTCATTTGCTTTCAGCGCTTCCAAACATTCACGCCCTTTATCGGATAAAGTAAAATGCATCTGCCGTTTATCCTTATCCCCCAAATTACGGACGATTAATTCTTTCTCTTCAATGGAACGGATGACTTTAGAGGTATGCGAAGCAGACAGACCTGTGTTTTCCGATATCACACTGGCTGTCAGCGTATCTCCGCCAATGCAACAAAGTGCCATTGCCTCATTCAATGACACTCCATATTGTTCCATCAAGCGGGTTTCAAGTTCAGAGAGAGCCTTGAACAGCTCTCTCATGACACATATTGATTTTATTTTCTCCATGCAAATTTAAATAAACAAGTTTACATTCGCCTGTTCGGCACGGTTCATATAGGTTGCCACTCCGCCAATAGTCACATGATCCAGCAATTCCTCACGTTTCACACCCATTACATCCATTGACATCTGGCAAGCAATAAATTCCACTCCGTTCTGAATGGCTTGAGTACGCAGAGATTCCAGTGAGTCGATATTTTTCTTATTCATGATATATCGCATCATCCTGGCTCCCATTCCACCCATATTCATTTTAGACAATCTCAACTTTAAAGAACTGGAAGGCAGCATCATGCCGAACATCTTCCCCCAGATATCTTTCTTCACCGCAGGCTTGTCCAATCTTTTGATAGCATTCAGCCCCCAGAAAGTAAAGAAGATGGTCACCTTCTTTCCCGTAGCCGCCGCACCGTTTGCGAGTACAAAAGTAGCTAAAACTTTGTCCAGGTCGTCACTGAACAGAATAAAAGTTTTCCCTTTATCCTCCCGGCAAACCTCCGAGGAAGAAGATTGCGGAGTACTTTTCTCAACAATTACCTCATACTTTCCTGCTCCTGACTTTACTGAGACAAAACGGTTCCCGGTAGTCTGGCACCATGCTTCGGCATCGCGGGGGAAACCGGCATCCGTAGCGACAATCTCCAGACGTTCGCCGTCCGCCAGTTCTTCCATACTCTTCTTCAGCTTCATGATAGGACCGGGACAAGATATGCCACAAGCATCCACTTTTATTGCTTTCATAGAAGGAATGACGGAAGAGGCAATAGTATAAGCTTCAGCAGAATCTTTACTGTGTTCAGAATGATCAACTTTTGAAGAATCAGAACTTGAAGATCCGGAATTTGAGAACTCCTTCGGCTTGGGCAGAGGAGCCGTTGCCGCTTTATACAGTTTCAAACCTCCTATTAAATTCCTTACTTCCCCAAAGCCATTCTGTAACAATATATTAGAAGCCAGATACCCTCTCAACCCCACTCCACAATACAAATAGACCGGCTTATCCTGAGGAATCTCTTTCATCCTTTCGCGCATATCATCCAAAGGAATATTGACAGCCCCCTTCAAAGCACCGAGTGCAAATTCATCGGGAGTACGGACATCAACCAACGTAACTTTACTCAAATCGGCAGCCTGCAACTCGCGCCAATAAAGAGGCTTCATCTTTCCGCTCAGTATATTTCCGGCTACATATCCGGCTACTGCTACAGGATCTTTAGCCGAAGAGAAAGGAGGAGCGTATGCCTGCTCCAAAGCCATCAAGTCATAAACAGTTCCGTTATGCTTAATCACTTGCGAGAATTCGTCAATACGTTTGTCCACTCCGTTATACCCCACAATCTGCGCTCCAAGTAATTTCCCGTTCACAGGAGAGAAGGTTATTTTAATGGACATCTGTAAAGCGTCGGGATAATATCCCGCATGGGAACCGGAATGGATGGTTGCCGACAAATAATCAATGCCTGCCTGTTTCAACCGCTTTGCCGGAAGGCCTGAAGCAGCGACAGTCATATCAAAAATTTTGGCAATGGAAGTACCGACAGCCCCTTCGTATGTAACCTTATTTCCAAAAACCATGTTATCTGCCACAATACGCGCCTGACGGTTGGCCGGACCAGCCAGATAATTCAACCACGGTCTATCAGTCAGCGGATGACGGAACTCGATAGCGTCGCCCACCGCATAAATATGCTCGTCGGAAGTCTGCAAGTAATCGTTCACCTTAATGCCGCGCATCTCCCCTATCTCCAGTCCGGCCTCTGTCGCCAATGAGGTATTGGGACGTACCCCGATGGATAACAACACCATATCGGCAGGCAGCCTTTCGCCCGATTTAAAAATAACCTCCAGTCCGTTGACCGTGCGCTCGAAAGAAGCCACCGCCTTTTCCAGGTAGAGATGCACTCCTTTCTGCAACAAATGCTCGTGCACCAAAGAAGCCATAGAGAAATCAATAGGAGCCATGACTTGATTTGCCATCTCTACAACCGCCACTTCCGCACCGGCTTCCTGCAGATTCTCCGCCATCTCCAACCCGATGAATCCGGCCCCGATGATTACCGCCCGTTTCACCTTATGCTGCTGCAAGTAACTCTTGATAGCATCGGTATCATTCACATTACGTAGGGTAAAAATTCCTTCATTGTCAATGCCCGGCAAGGGAGGACGAACAGGCGACGCACCCGGAGAAAGCAATAATTTGTCATAACTCTCCGTATAAGTTTTCCCGTCGGAAGTACGAATATCCACTGTCTTATCGGCAGAATGGATGGCTATTACCTCGGACCGGGTACGCACATCTATGTTAAAACGTTTCCCGAAAGCCTCCGGAGTCTGTACAAACAATTTTTCCCGCTCCGCAATCACACCTCCTATATAATAAGGCAGACCACAATTGGCATACGAAATGTATTCTCCCTTCTCGAACAAAATGATTTCCGCCTGTTCCGTGTTTCTTCTGATACGTGCGGCAGCAGTTGCACCTCCTGCTACGCCTCCTATTACTATATACTTCATAATCGAACTATTTTATTTGATTTAATATTTTCCAATGGAAACTTTATGCAAACATACATGATATTTCTTATAATAAAAAGTTTCCTATGGAAAATATTATCAAGTTAACTCTTTTTAAGGAGAAAGAACATTCCAGGTATTAAATAGACAATCTCTATTGTTGTTTGATATTTTATTCCCTACCTTCGCAATAAATTTCAAAATAAATAAGAAATTGAATCGAACAGACGCACATCATGTTATCTAAAATAGACTTGACGCAGGGAGGCATCACCGGCACTCTGCTACGTTTTACCTTACCTATGATTATAGGCTCACTGCTACAACAGTGTTACAACATAGCCGACACGCTGATTGTAGGACAATGTATAGGTTCCGGCGCATTGGCCGCCGTCGGTTCCGCCTACACGCTGATGGTTTTCCTTATTTCCATCCTGCTGGGATTGTCCATGGGAAGCGGAACCGTTTTTTCCTTGCAATATGGAGCCGGACGGACGGATTCCCTACGCCGTAGCATCTATGTATCCGTCCTGCTGATCGGCACAGTAACATTGATTCTAAATATAGCGGTTTTCGTCTGGATTCATCCCATCCTCAGGATATTGCAGATTCCCAAAGATATTTATGGCATGATGTATGATTACTTGTGGATTATCTTTTGGGGAATCGGCTTTACCTTTATCTATAATTTCTATGCGGCATTGCTGCGTGCCATAGGAAATGCCGTCACTCCTCTTTGGTTTCTGGCGGTTTCCGTCGTACTGAACATCGGGCTGGATTTGTTCTTTATCTTGCAGTTGGATTGGGGAATCAAGGGAGCAGCCATCGCCACGGTAGCCGCACAGGGAGTATCCGCTTTGGGAATTATGGGATATGCCTACGTGAAATACCCCGAACTGAGATTACACCGCAATGACCTGCATTTCGACCGTCACTGCCTGAAAGAGATCACTTCGTTCTCCGCACTGACCTGTGTACAACAATCGGTAATGAATCTGGGCATTCTCATGGTACAAGGATTGGTCAACAGTTTTGGCACTGTAGTCATGGCTGCCTTTGCGGCAGCAATAAAAATAGACTCGTTCGCCTATATGCCGGTACAGGAATTCGGAAATGCCTTTTCCACCTTTATTGCCCAGAACTTCGGAGCGAGAAAAGAGGAACGGATCCGCAAAGGAGTGAAAAGTGCCTTGATTACCACCGTTCTCTTCTCTCTGGTCATTTCCATTCTGGTCTTTTTATTCGCCAAACCATTGATGCTGATTTTTGTCCGTCCCCACGAAACGGAAATTCTGAACATCGGTATCAGTTATTTACGCATCGAGGGAGCGTTTTATTGCGGAATCGGGATTTTGTTCCTGTTATACGGATATTATCGTGCCATCCGTATGCCGGGAATGTCCGTAGTGCTCACAGTGGTATCGTTGGGAACCCGTGTAGCCCTTTCCTATTGGCTTGCCGGCATTCCTGCCATCGGGGTCATCGGAATCTGGTGGTCTATTCCTATCGGATGGTTTATAGCGGACGTCATCGGCATCATATATTATAAGTATCGAAAAAGCTCCCAAACAATTGAATTTAAATAAATGTTTTTGTTAGTAAAAGACATACATACAACACCTTTTCATCTAAAATTTATGTATTTTTGTAGCCTTATAGAAAAGAACAGACATACAAATGATGGAAGAAACAACCTGCAAACCTGATTATTCGAATTCGATGGCGGAACATCTGGGTATCCGGTTTCTACCCTCCACCGAGGATGCGGTACATGCCGAAATGCCTGTAGACCATCGTACTTCACAACCCTTTGGTATGTTGAACGGCGGCGCGTCACTGGCTCTGGCCGAGATTGTGGCAGGGCATGGCTCTACGTCGCTATGCCGGGAAGACGAATATGCCTGCGGAGTACAAGTAAGTGGAAATCATCTGTCGGCCGTGCCCGTCGGAGGCAAAGTATTCGCCACCGGCAAACTGATTCACCGCGGCAGATCCTCGCATATATGGAATATAGATATCACCACTCCACAAGGACAACTGGTTTCTACTGTTCGTGTCGTTAATTTCATACTGAAAAAGAAATGAATCTACCAGATATACATACGCAAAAATTATTGGATTGCCTGACACACAGCCGCCTCGGTTTCGCCCTCTACCGGTTACCTTGGACAGACGAATGCTACCTGGTATTGCAAACCTCGGGCGATGTGGAACAATTAGCGGACATTCAGGAACTGAATGGAAAGAAAGGATTTGTCATGGCTCCTTTCCAGATATCGGAGGAACATCCCTTGGTACTTATCCGTCCGGATGTCACCGCATACGACTGGAGCGAAATCAGCGAAGCACTGTCTTCACTGGAATGTGCGGATGCCCTGCTCACCTGCAAAAGCCGGCAGAGTGAACTCTCCCCTTTTGTTTCCGAAGAAACGGATAAAGAACAATATACCCGCGCATTCGGGCGTTTCATCACTCCCTTACAAGAGAAGCGGTTCCAGAAACTGGTTCTGTCACGTTCTTCCGCCAGACATATCGGAGATGATTTTTCACCACTCGGCGCTTTTGTCCGGGCCTGCAACAACTATCCGCGCATGATGATTTACCTATGCCACACCCCTGCTTCCGGAACCTGGCTGGGCAGCACACCGGAAATCTTATTAAGCGGACACGGCAAAGAATGGCACACCGTGGCCCTGGCCGGTACCATGCCGATGCAGAACGAAGTGATGCCGACAGACTGGGACAAGAAGAACCGGGAAGAGCAGGGCTATGTGGCTGATTACATCCGCCGGATCGCCAAAAGATTCGGCAACAAGATGACGGAAAAAGGTCCTTATACCGCCCGTGCCGGACAATTGGTACACCTCAAGACCGATTTTTATTTCTTGTTGAAAAATACAGACCATATAGGCGATTTATTGCAAGAACTCCATCCCACTCCCGCCGTCTGCGGCCTGCCCAAAGAGGAGGCTTTCCGGTTTATTCCGGACAATGAAGGGTACGACCGCAGTTATTATTCCGGATTCACCGGCTGGCTGGACACAGAGGGGCATACCGATATCTACGTCAATCTGCGCTGCATGGAAATAAAGCCGGGTGAAGCCATCCTGTATGCAGGAGGAGGAATACTGGCTTCCTCGGAAGTAGAATCGGAATGGATGGAAACGGGAGACAAGATGAATACGATGCGGAGCATCCTTCATCCTGACTTTATAAATAAATAAATGGAAACAATTAAAGTAGAAGAATAATGTATTCAGACAAAAAGAACATACTTCAGTTGGTGGCACTTCTCAAAGCGCACGGTGTGCGGAAAATAGTGCTTTGTCCCGGCAGCCGTAATGCTGCCATCGTACATACTCTGGCCAATATAGAGGACTTCACTTGTTATTCTGTAACCGATGAACGCAGTGCCGGTTTTTTTGCCATCGGCCTATCTTTACAAGGGGGAGGCCCTGCCGCAGTATGCTGCACTTCCGGTTCGGCCCTGCTGAACCTGCACCCTGCCGTAGCCGAAGCCTTTTACCAACAAGTACCTCTGATTGTCATTTCCGCCGACCGCCCCGCTGCCTGGATAGGACAAATGGACGGACAAACCCTGCCCCAGCCCCATGTGTTCGGAACGTTAGTCAAGATGTCTGTCAACCTGCCCGAAGTACATACTGAGGAAGACGAATGGTTTTGCAACCGCCTTATCAACGAAGCCATACTGGAAACCACCCACCACGGCAAAGGGCCTGTACATATCAATGTACCCATTTCCGAACCCATTTACCGCTTCACCGCCAAAACACTTCCCGAAGTACGTGTCATCACCCGTTATCAGGGACTGAGCGTGTATGACCGTGACTATAAGGAACTGATCGAGCGGCTGAACAAGTACAACAAGCGCATGGTTGTGGTAGGCCAGATGAATCTGATTTACCTGTTCGAGAAAAAATATGTGAAACCGCTTTATAAACATTTCGCCTGGCTGACGGAACATCTGGGCAACCAGACCATCCCCGGCATTCCTATCAAGAATTTCGACGCCGCCGTTTATTCCATGACACCGGAACGCCAGGAAGACATGGCCCCCGAAATACTGATTACCTACGGCGGACACATCGTATCCAAACAATTGAAGAAATACCTGCGCAATCATCCCCCGCGCGAACACTGGCATGTTGCCGCCGACGGGAAGATAGCCGATTTATACGGTTGCCTGACCACCGTCATCGAGATGGATCCGTTTGAGTTCTTGGAAAAAATAGCTTTCCTGCTGGACAACAAACCTACCCATTATCCGCTGATGTGGGAAAACTATTGCAAAACCATTCCGATGCCGGACCTTGCTTATTCCGAAATCTCCGTTATCGGAAAACTCATCCGGGCATTGCCCGAACCCTGTGCCCTGCATCTGGCAAACAGCTCCACCGTGCGCTATGCACAGTTATTTACAGTTCCTCCCCAGGTGGAAATCTGTTGCAACCGGGGAGTGAACGGCATAGAAGGCTCCCTGTCCACCGCCATCGGTTATGCCGCCGCTTCCAGCAAGCTGAATTTCATCATCATAGGCGACTTGAGCTTCTTCTATGACATGAACGCACTGTGGAATCAAAATTACGGTGCCAACATCCGCATCCTGTTACTGAATAACGAAGGAGGAGAAATATTCCATACCCTGCCTGGAATGGACAAATCAAGCCGTTCCAGGGAGTTTATCACAGCCGAGCATTACACCACCGCCAAAGGCTGGGCGGAAGAACGCGGCTTTATTTACATGAAAGTGACCGGAGAAGAAGAGCTGGAAGAAGCGATGCAGCCATTCACCTCACCCGAGACACGGATGCAACCCATGCTGCTGGAGGTGTTTACCGACAAGGAAAAAGACACCACCCTGTTAAGAGAATATTATCACGGACTTAAAAATAAAAATGAATAATGGAAACAAGAGAATGGAAAACCATCAAAGAATATCAGGATATTCTGTTTGACTTTTACAACGGAATAGCGAAAATCACCATCAACCGTCCGCGTTACCGCAACGCGTTCACCCCCACCACCACTTCGGAAATCAGCGACGCCCTGTATTACTGCCGCGAATGCCAGGATATCAATGTAGTGGTTCTGACCGGAGCAGGCGACAAAGCCTTCTGCAGCGGGGGAGATATGCACGTAAAAGGTCATGGCGGCTATATCGGCACAGATGGAGTTCCCCGTCTGAATGTGCTGGACGTACAAAAGCAAATCCGGTCACTGCCTAAACCGGTCATCGCCATGGTAAACGGTTACGCCATCGGCGGCGGTCATGTGCTGCATGTGGTATGCGATCTGACCATTGCCTCAGAGAATGCCATTTTCGGACAGACAGGTCCCAAGGTAGGCAGCTTCGACGCCGGATTCGGCTCTTCCTATCTGGCACGCATCGTAGGGCAGAAGAAAGCCCGTGAAATATGGTTCCTTTGCCGTCAATACTCCGCACAGGAAGCACTGGAAATGGGATTGGTCAATACAGTCGTTCCTTTCGACCGCCTGGAAGACGAAACCGTGGCATGGGCAGAAAAGATGATGGAGCACAGCCCGCTCGCTCTTCGTATGATCAAAGCCGGACTGAATGCCGAACTGGACGGACAAGCCGGCATACAAGAACTTGCCGGAGATGCCACCATGCTGTATTACATGACAGAGGAAGCACAGGAAGGAGGGAAGGCATTTTTGGAAAAACGCAAGCCACGGTTCCAGGATTATCCGAAGTTCCCATAATCAGTGGTTCATTTTTCCGGTGGAGGACAACCCAATAGTCCTCCTTGCTTCCCATTAACCACTAATCACTAATAAGAATGTTCCAAACCCGAATTATAAAAAAACAATTACACTTCAAGCAACCGGCAGGTACTTCCAGAGGAGTATATACCACCCGGAATGTATGGTACATCCTCCTCACCGACACCGGCAGCCGCCACTATGGCGTGGGTGAATGTGCCCCTCTCCCTGCCCTGAGTTGTGACGATATCCCCTCATACGACGAGGTGTTGGCCACTGCCTGCAAGAACCTGGAAAAGAACGGGGAAATAGACCGAGAAGCCTTGCTTCCCTATCCGTCCATCCTGTTCGGAATGGAAACCGCCCTGCTGCATTTCCGGGCACGCAGCCTGCAATTCTGGCACACCCCGTTCAGCAAAGGCAAAGAGGGCATCCCCATCAACGGACTCATCTGGATGGGAAACTTTGACGAGATGTACCGGCGCATCGGGGAAAAGATGCAGCAAGGCTTCCGCTGCATCAAACTCAAAATAGGCGCCATCGACTTTGAAAAGGAACTGGAGCTGCTGGCGCACATCCGCCGGCATTTCACCCCAGCCCAAATCGAACTGCGTGTAGATGCCAACGGTGCTTTCTCTCCTGCCGATGCCCTCGAAAAGTTACATCGTCTTTCCGAATTCCAACTCCATTCCATCGAACAGCCCATCCGTGCGGGGCAATGGAATGAAATGGCCCGGCTCTGTGCCGCCACCCCCTTTCCCATTGCACTGGATGAAGAGCTGATAGGCATCAACCGGCGCGACCGGAAAATAGAATTGCTGGAAACCATCCGTCCTCAGTACATTATCCTGAAACCTTCTCTGCACGGAGGAATCAGCGGCTCCGAAGAATGGATGGAACTGGCGGCTGAAAGAGGCATCGGCTCATGGGTCACTTCCGCTCTGGAGTCCAATATCGGACTGAATGCCATCGCACAATGGTGTGCCACCTTGCAGCCCGCCCTCCCCCAAGGACTAGGTACCGGCTTGCTGTTTACCGACAATATAGACTATCCGCTTCACATCGAAGGGGACTGCCTTTGGTTCCACCCCGAAGAACAAGAACCCGACTTACTAAACTGGCTGAAACAATGACAAAATTCTGCACCAATAGAAACAAACAGACCATTCTGATAGAAAGCATCCCCTACTCCAACTGGGAAATTGAAATGGTAAGAATGAATATCCCTGCCGACAACCGAAGTTTCCGGCAGGAACTTTTCTCCTTTCTTTCCGAATGGTTTGATCCGGCAGACACCCTGCCGGTACATACTTCAGGCTCCACCGGCAAACCCAAGGAACTGTATGTAGAAAAAGAACGCATGATGGAAAGCGCCTGCCTCACCTGTTCCTTCCTCGGACTGCAAAAAGAAGATTCCGCCCTGCTTTGTATGCCCTTGCAATACATTGCCGGAAAAATGGTGGTAATACGTGCCTTGGTAGCGGGACTGGACTTGCTGCCTGTCACCCCCTCCGGACATCCTTTAAAAGACCTGACAAAAGCACCCGTCTTTGCCGCCATGATCCCCATGCAAGTCTATAACTCACTGCAAGTTCCCGAAGAGAAAGCGATATTGCAACAAATCAGACACCTCATTATCGGAGGCGGTCCTATCGACTCCCAACTGAACGCTGCGTTAAAAGATTTCCCCCATGCCGTATGGTCTACCTACGGCATGACCGAAACCTTGTCACACATTGCCCTACGCAGACTGAACGGTCCTGAAGCTTCAGACTGGTACACCCCTTTCGAGAGCATACAGATCCGTCTGAGTAAAGAAAACACCTTGGTGATATACGCTCCCGAAATTTGCGAAAAAGAACTGGTGACCAATGACATAGCCGAGATAAACGGACAGAACCAATTCCGCATTCTAGGCAGAAAAGACAACACGATCAATACAGGAGGAGTAAAAGTGCAGATAGAACAAGTAGAGGCCGCATTGAAAGGACACCTGTCCGTTCCTTTCCTGATCACCTCCGCCCCCGACGAAAAATTCGGAGAAATCATTGTACTGCTTGCCGAAGGACAACTGCCCGACGACATAGAACAGACCTGCACACATCAATTACCTCCCTACTGGCGTCCCAAACGTTTTGTTCCGGTATTCAAACTTCCCCTGACAGAAACCGGGAAACCCGACCGTGCCATAGCCAAATTACTGGCGCAAAAATAACTCCGATCCATTCATAAAGGGTGAATTCAAAAACCAATCAAACGGTCTTTTTGAATTCACCCTTCTTTCTGTAAAAAAGAATAATTTTCCGTGTTCTCCTACAACTTACGGAAAGCTCAAATTGTTTTCCTATCAGTATATTAAAAAAATCAAATACACGTAGTTTTTTTCCGTTTTATTTTCCCTTATGTCCACTACTCCCGGTGGAATGTATCATTAAATTCTAATTTTGTGAAGCTAGATTTGATACAAAGTATGTTATATAATAACCCAAAACCACAGGATACCAAAGAAGGACTGTCCGACCAAGATTTCAGTATTTATATGGATGCGCACACAGTGCCTTTCAGCAAATACCCCTCTTATATGCCGGCAGGAGTTTTGGGTATATGTACCGAAGGAAATGCCGAGATCCAGGTTGGCCTCCGGAAATATGTTATTTGCGCAAACGACATTCTTATTTTCATGCCGGGATTCCTGGTTTCATTTATAAAATCCAGCCCGACTTTCACCATTGACTATTGTACTTTTTCAAATGTCCTTTTTTATGACGTGATCAATGGAAGTATCAAACGTTTTCCGACCGGTTTTCATACCTACACCCAAACCCACTGCGTCTATTCGCTATCCCAAGAGAAAGCGGAACAGTTCTCCATCTATTTCCGGTTATTATACAACAGAGCCACTTCGCCAACTTATTTATTTACAAAAGAATCTATTACCAATCTGCTGAAATTACCTTTTCTGGAACTTTATGCAGACTATTACAGCACGGTAAAAGAACATAAAGTCACCACCTTGCATAAAGAAGAAATCGGATACTTTTTTCTGGATTTGCTGTTAAAGCATTACAAAGAAAACAAAGAAGTGGCGTTCTATGCCGAAAAGTTGCATGTTTCCTCCAAATACCTGACTGAAGCCATGACCCTGGTAAGCGGAAAATCCCCCAAAGAATGGATTATACATTATACCCTGCAAGAGATTTACGCACTATTGGAGAATCCATCCATCAGCATACAGGAAATCGTTCAAAGAACCCGGTTTGCCAATCTTGCCACCTTAAGACGTTTCTTCAAGCGGCATACCGGAACATCCCTGTTGCAATACCGGAAACAGGACTTATACAAAAATAATCAATAGGTACCTCAATAAAAAAATCAGCCCGTTCCACACATTCTTCCGGAACGGGCTGATCCCTCTATCTACCAAAACTTGTTGTTTTCCTTACTATACTCAAATCCGGCCGCCTTCAGTTTTTTTACCAACAGCTCCTTGTCTACATTCATATCATCACAAAGCTCGTCCAGCGAATGATAGCAGTCACGAAGTTTCATATTCACCATGCTGAAAAGCATCATCGGGTCATCAGGTAATTCCATATCAATATCTCCTTTTTAAAAATCGGATGCAAAGTTACAAAACTTTTCATAATGACACGTATTCCATCGCCAAATATCGGTTTGACAAAAAGTTATCCCCTGCTTTTTATCCTATCAGTCCGTCAGCTTCACCGTTTCCATCTTCCCCGGAACCAAAGTAAGACGCGCCGTTCCATCCCTGTCTATCTCCACTTCCATATACCGGGCCCGGATAATGATCCTTCCGTCTACAGCCAGTACCCCCCACTGGCAGGAGCTGTCCTGATAGGCGCAATAACCACCCACCGGATGCAATATCCTCCGATAGACAGGTGGAATCAAAATCCGCTCCGCTGTCCTCAGCCCCCATTTCACTCCTATTTGAAAAGGTACGGCCTCCACACTCCTGCTGATTATACGCTGCCGTTTCCGTTCATACTCGCACTTCTCCTCACGCAAGCGTTTCTCCACACGCTCGTCCGCCTGTCTTCGGAGCAATGCCACCGCCTCATCAAAATCCTCACTCCGGTCCGACGGACGGTTACAGGCCACATAACGCTTTCCATGCCCTTTCTCCACATGATAATACCGTCCCTTCTCATCCATCACCACAATACTTTGATCCGGCAACCGTCCGCTCAGGTAATAAGCACGCTCCTCATCCCCCTCCAACAGACAAACCTGCGGTTCACAACAAAAGCCTCCATCTTCCATGCGGCGGCATCGGGAAGGCACTCTGCCATCGTACATCTTCACATAAAACCCCATCCACACGATGGACGAAGAAGGCAACCCGCATGTATTGGCATACACCTGCCTTGTCCTGCTGTAATAAGTACGGTTCACCTGTAACAATTCTATGCTCCCGTATCTGAGGACACGCGGGCGGACAGAATAACACCGGCCGTTCCGTAAATCCACATAAGACACCGAATTCCCGGCATGACGGACTTGCAACAAGTCATCTTTCAGAAACCTCACCTCACGGCAATGCCCCGGTTCGGCCACCAAAGCCCCCGTATCATCCAGTACCCGGACACCCCCGTTCCGAAGCCTCCCCACGGCAAAACGTCCTTTGATACTCAAAACCTCTTTAAACGAAGCGTCCGGCAACATCTCATCTCCCTTTTCCAATCCCCAAAGACCTGTTTCCTTATCTACAAATGCCCTCAGCCTGCATGACGGTGACTGCTCCTTCTCATCCGGCAAAGCCTGCTCTCTGATGGAAGAAAGCAAACGCCCGTGCTCCATAACCACCACCAAGTCCCCACCGGCTTCAGCCGGCCTTTCCACCACCGGAAAAGCGGTAACGGAAGCATCACAGTTCATCCGTCCGGGCAAACTCCCCTTTCCCGCCATCCGTCCCCGGAACATAGCATCCCAGTTCCATCGCTGTGTAGGAAGCCCGAAAATGCGGTACAGCCCCACATTGTCTATCAGCATACACGCCTCCTTGCCCTCCGATCTCCGCAATCCGCGCCCTACCTGCTGCAAATATTTAGCCAGTGACAAAGTAGGACGGGCCAGTTGTACAAACTCCACATCGGGACAGTCGAACCCCTCGCTGAATACATCCACATTCACCAGCACCTCGATTTTTCCATGTCTGAACTCCTCCACCATCCGCTTACGCTCCATAGCAGGAGTCTTGCTGTCCACAGCCACCGCATTCACTCCCCGCCTGCTGTAATACTCCGCTATCCGCCGGGCATGTTCAATGCTGATGGCATACACCATCCCCTTCTTGCCGGAAGCAAACTGCCTGACACTGCGGTACAGGCGCTCGATACCGGGACGCCTGTTCAGTACCGCATCCATCTCTTTCACCTGATAATCCCCATCGGCCCCCCGTTTCTCCAGACCGTCAATGAGCCGCTGCTCCTCGCTGCCGGGACGGATGGATACATAATCGAACACAGACAACACGCCTTTTTCAATAAACTCGGCAATACTCCACGAAGTAACCAATACCTCGAACAGTTCCGTGAACCCCCTACGGTTCAGGCGGCAAGGTGTGGCAGTCACACCCAGTTTCTTTGCGGCAGGATAACGCTTCCACATCTCCGTGTAAGAAGCAGCCAAGGCATGATGAGCCTCGTCTATCACAATCAGTCCCGGAGCATCACCCGCCTCATTCCAGTGCCGGGACAGCCATTGGACAGACATCACCCTGACCGGAGTATCCTCCCTCCGGATACCATATTTAGCCAGCGTTTCCTCCATTTGCGCCACCAGTTCCCTACGATGGGCAATAAGCCATACCCCGCTGCCGGCAGAAGACACGAACTCACTGACCACAGATGCCAGCAAATGTGTCTTGCCCGTACCGGTAGGCATCTGCACCATCACACTCCGGTGAGCTTTCCACGCTTCCATCAGACGTGTTTTCATCTCTATCTGATAATCCCGCAACATAAATAATTTGCCGATTTGCTAACGTGCCAATGGAGTAAGAGGATAACTGAAAAAATTATTTACTAGCCAGCATATTATTAATCTGCGCCCGTATATTGGCTATCGTACCGCCCGACACAAGCCGTTTGGCAAAAGGTAGCAACGACTTGATGAAAGCCGCTTTCACCACCGTGTGTTTGTCTACATTCCTACAGTTCTCATCGGCCAGCATCTTTCCTACCACCACCGCCAGTTCGCGTGCCGTGGTACACTCTCCCAAAAGTATCTTGTAAGCCCTCATCACCTTTATATCGGGTATATAGACCGATACGTAAAATTCATCATCCGACAGTTCCGCCGGCTCCTGTGCCGGCTTCTCATCCGTCACACTTTCTGTACTCTCCGTTTTCTCAGAATCTTCCGGTTGGTCGGCGGCCTCATCACCCCGGTCGCCATAAAAGTTCTGAATGGCGGAAGACGCCACAGGGGCAATCAGATTGTTTCCGCCATAAATATTTATCATCATATCAGGTTTTTCATTCATATACTATTTCTTTTCTCTATTCTTTAATTATTATCAACAGATCGTTAATCAAAATCCATATTTTATCAATATATAATCAATAGCATGCACCAATAGTAAACAGATAGTAAACGGTTATGAACCGATTTCCATACGTCATTCCCTACCCGTATATTTGTGCAGATAAATCAAAATCAATTTCTTTTATGAAAGAATACATCATGTCATTTTTCAATGCACCCGTCACCAATAAAATACCCACATGTATATGCAGTGTGGCAGGGCTTCATACCTACATCAGCACCAATCCGCAACTGGAAGAACTGACGCGTAAAGTCAGAGCCGGACTCGGAGACAAGCAAGTGTTCCGAAAGAATAAACAGACCCTTTTACCGTATGTCACTCCGGCAGGTATCTTCTCTTACTGCAAAGAGCAATGCATGCAAGTTCCTTCGGGCCTCTTTGTCATAGATATTGACGAACTGGCTTCCACCGAAGAAGCGGCAATGTGGCGCGACCGCCTCTTTGCCGATGAAGTGCTGCACCCCGTACTTTCCTTTGTCAGCCCCGGAAACCAGGGAGTAAAACTGTTTATCCCTTACCGCATAAACCCTTTCCTGAGCGTGGAAGAATCCTTCGACAATGCCCTGCACACCGCATGGGAGTATCTGGAATGGAAATACGAGCTGAAAGTGGACAGGGCCAATGCCGACTTGTCCAGAGCCTGTTTTCTGTCGCACGACGGAGAAGCGAAAATCAATAACCATAAATATTAAAAAATGAACGATTCTATTTCTATCTTGGAACAGCTGGTAACAGCCATCGAACAAGCGGGAGTCAATGTGGCCCCCACCTATCAGGAATATATGCCGCTGGCCTTTGCCATAGCCAACAGTTGCGGAGAAGAAGGACGCACCCGGTTCCACCGCATCTGCCGCATATCCGAAAAGTACCACCACGATGAAGCAGACAAACTGTACGGACATGCCCTGACCAAAGGAACAGGCAGAAATTCCCTGGGAACCGTCTTCCATCTGGCAGAGGTGGCCGGGGTGAAAATGGACCCGAAACTTGCAAACTTGCAGAACTTGCAGTCTCTCCACACCCACACACGTGCGCGCGTATCCTATAATGCCCATCCGGATGCTTCCGACGGGACTCCGCCCGATGCCGTTTTCACGGACCCAGCCTCCCCCCTGTCCGACGGCGTGTCCAAGACCATCCTCCCTGCCCGACTTCCCTCTTTCCCCGACTACCGCTGGCCCGCCTTCCTGCAAGGAATCATAGACTGCGGTAACTCTCCCGCCCAACGGGATATCCTGCTGCTGGGTGCGGCAACCGTGCTGGGAAGCACCCTCAACAAACTGGTAAGTTTTGTGTACGGACGAAAGCACAAGTATCCCTGTCTGCAAGTATTCGTCACCGCGCCTCCCGCTTCCGGCAAAGGTGCGCTGACCTGGGTACGCCGTTTGGCAGAACCCATACACAACGCGCTGCTGGACACCTACCGGGAAAAAATAAAGACCTACCGCATGGAAAAGACCAAATGGGACACTTTGGGGAAGGAAAAGGCAAATACCCCCGAACCCGAACAGCCCCAGCTGAAAATGCTCCTCATAGCCGGCGACAATACCGGTACAGGCATACAGGAAAACCTGATGGACTCCGGAGGCGTAGGACTGATATGCGAAACCGAGGCCGACACCGTGAGCACCGCCATTGGAGGCGACCACGGACACTGGAGCGACCTCCTCCGGAAATGTTTCGACCATGACCGGCTGGCCTACAACCGGCGCACCAATCACGAATACCGCGAATGTAACGTCACGTTCCTCTGCGTACTTCTCAGCGGCACGCCTGCACAAATCAAGCCCCTTATCCCATCGGCCGAAAACGGATTGTTCTCTCGCCAGCTGTTCTACTATATGCCTGCCATTGAAGAATGGGAAGACCAGTTCAACGAAGCGGATACAGACTATGACTCCCGTTTCCTGGAATGGGGGGCACAATGGAAAGAAGTGCTGGACGCCATCACCGCTTCGGTGAGCAACATCAACATGAAGCTCACCCACGAGCAAAAAGAGATATTCAACTTCCACTTTGCCCGCGTATTCGGACGAGCCTCCGCCATTCACGGCAACCAGATGAAAAGCGCCGTAACCCGTATTGCCATCAATATCTTCCGCATCATAAGCATTATCGCCCTGCTGCGCTCTCTGGAATCCCTGCTGCCGGGAGGCGAAAGGAGCGGTGAACCACAGGAAAATATCGTGCGTACCCTGCTGAACTGTCCCGGACTGACCCCGTCGGCCCATATTCCACAAGAAAACATAGCAGACGGAATCGTACCGCAATTCAACCTCTCCATCCGCACCGACGACTTTTATGCCGTGCTGGCCCTGGTGGAACCTCTGTACCGCCATGCATGCCACATTCTCTCGCTCCTGCCCGCAGGAACCCCCAGCGCACCATCGGCGAACATGACTCCCGAAACCCTGTTCGACTGCCTTCCCCTGCGCTTCACCCGCAACGAAGCCATCGACAAAGGAGAACAGGTAGGAGTTCCGGCAGGCTCGGTGGACTCGCTGCTGAAACGTATGACCGAACGCGGACAGCTGGTCAAAGTGGGGCGTGGCGAATACGAATTCAACGCGCGCATGCACACACGTACGTGTGTGGGTGTGAGAGAGAGTGCAAGTTCTGCAAGTTTGCAAGATTCCTGAATTTAAAATGTATAAATATGAAAGATTTCCTTTATTTCCCATCCATGACAAAAGGTAGCCTGGCTCTGCTCTATTTTCCCGGTTCAAATCCCCGGATAGCCACCCGGCATCTGATGAGGTGGATAAACGGCTGTCCCCCTTTGATGGAAGAGTTATCCGCAACGGGTTACCATACCTCGCAAAAAGTCTTCACGAGCCGCCAGGTGACACTGATCAACCGGCATCTGGGCAGCCCCGGATAGCCCTGCAAGCTCTTTGGAACAGGATGAAAGCCATAAAGTGCCACAAGGTGTCATAAAGCGTCAGCACGCATTTCACAGTACCTATCTTTGCAATGTCAACAATGAGGGAGCCGATACGTTACTAACCTTCGGCCTAGCATGTTACTAACATGTAACCCCATACGTTACTAACCTTCAGCCTTACACGTTACCTACGTGCAATCCGCAAGAAAAGTAAAGTATTCTCCCTCTTCACTGACGAAATTCATTTTTTATTTTTCATCTCTTAAAACCCTATTTATCATGATCAACTACAGCACCTGCATGCGTGGTAACCCCACCGACAAAGACGCGGCCAAGAAGGCGTATGCCAACGCCCAGTACTCACAAGTAATGACACTGGACAAGTTCTGTTACCACATTGCCAGCCACGGATGTGTATACTCGCGCGCCGATATCCAAGCCATCCTTATTCTTGCCGTGGACTGCCTGCGCGAGCAGTTGTTGAACGGACAGCAGATACAGATGGGTGATCTGGGCGTATTTTCGAACAGTATCCGAAGCCTCGGCGCCCATTCGATGGCAGAGTTCACTGTGGAGAACATCACCGAGGTGAACGTACTGTGGGCTCCGGGCGTCCGTTTCAACAACCTGCGCCAAGATGCCGAATTCCAACTGGTTCCCACGCGCAAGGCAGCCGCCGAAGTAGTGAAGGCATTGAAGGCCGGAAAGACTACGGTAGACCTGACGGGCAATTCTTCTGCCGCCGGCATTGCCGCTGACGACGCTGACGCCTCCCGCATTCCAGCCGCCTCCGGCGAACCGGCAGACGAAAATAGCTGACCGGCTTGTTCCGCTCCACAGAGATAGCATGATGTGATTATGGAACACGGGCGACACGGACTCTTCTTTCACTCCCCCGTGTCCGTCCGCCAGTTCCGTAACCTCCTTTTGTTCCATTCGCATTTTAAACTGACAAAAAACAGATATTTCCATGAATGAATCCAACCACGAATCCAAGAAAATCACCTGGACACAAATCCTCCGGGCAGTTATCCAGGCAGCCATCGCGGCACTCACCGCTTTGGGCATTACCAGTTGCGCATCCCTCATCTAAAGAACAAACACAACATTTTCCAATTCTCAATTTATTATGATACAAGAAACATTCCCAATGATAATCGGTGAGGAAGAAATGAAAAACGAACGCCAACTTCTCACCGTAGAGGACGGACCGCTGATGCAAGGACGCGAATCAGTGCGATACCTCATCCTCCACTGTAGCGCCACACGTTGTGACAAAGACTATACTGCCGAGCAATTACTTCGTGACCATAAGACCCGTGGTTTCCGGACTGTAGGTTACCACTTCTATATCCGCCGCGACGGCACCATCACCCAGCACCGCAAACTGCTGGAAGTGGGGGCACACTGCCGTCCCTGGAACCGTTGCAGCATCGGCATCTGCTACGAGGGCGGTCTGGATGCGGACGGACATCCGGCAGACACCCGGACCGCAGAGCAGACAGAACAGCTTACCTTGTTGCTGATGCGTCTGGCAAAGCTCTTTCCCGGTGCCCGGATAAGGGGACATAGGGATATGAGCGGAAGCATCCCGAAGGCTTGTCCGTGTTTTGACGCGGAAGGGGCGTTCGGATATTTGGAAAGGTAATTTCTTTTTCCAAGGTTTCCCTTTGCCAGTGTTCGTTTCAGCTCTCAAGTAGAGAGTGATACTACTGGCAGAGGGAAGTTCTTTACTAAGATCATCCGGCCGGTACCGACACACCGAAACAGACTATCATATAGATAAAAATCCTTCCTGTTACGGGTTATTGTATAATCCGCGTTTATTTTTAAAGCTGAATAAATCCTAATCGGATAATCTTCTTTATTATTAAAGCTCCGGGAACAAGCGCTCTCGTTCCCGGAGCTCCCCCTGCACTTTTCACAAAGGACAAGGGTTCTGATCTAACATTAGTGCCGACTATGTTCCATTTCCGGCCGGCAGACGGAAATAACAGGCTGCAAAAACAAAGTTTTTTAACTGCTAAATTACTAAGGACCCTCATCGAGAAGGATCGTTAAGAACAGCCCGTTTTACTAATAGGCATTCTTCTCGCCACGGAAGACATTCGCCACCGTCCTGTACATGATGTAAAGGTCCAGACCGAAGCTCCAGTGCTCCAAATACCAGATATCACCACGGATACGGCCCTCCATGTCTTTTAGTTCCTTCGTTTCCCCACGGAAACCCGTAACCTGGCTCCATCCCGTTATACCCGGTTTCACAAAATGCCGCACCATATATTTATTGATCAGCCTTGAATATTCCTGCGTATGGAGAAGCATGTGAGGACGAGGCCCCACGATACTCATATCCCCCAACAGCACATTGATAAACTGGGGCAGCTCATCTATATTCGTCTTACGCATTATATTGCCCCAGCGCGTCTTGCGGGGATCATGCTCCGTGGCCTGTATCCTGTCGGCATCTGCATTTACTTTCATACTGCGGAACTTGTAACAATAAAACTCCCTGCCGTTCAGCCCGTTCCGTTTCTGGCGGAAGAACAGCGGGCCGGGCATGGTCAATCCGGTCACTATCGCCACCACAATCAGAATAACCGGAAAAAGCGTACAAAGGAACACCGATGAGACTACTATGTCAAAGGTTCTTTTCAGCAGGCGGTTCCCCGGCCAACTTAAGGGATCGGGGCGAAGGCCCAGGTAAGGGACGTTCCCCATGATGTTGAACGACATACGGTGGTGGAGATAATTGCGCACATTGGGCACACTGAAGAAATGTACCAGATGGTTCTCGCAGTAATCAATCAGAGAAACGATGACCTCTCTGTCTTTTGAGGGCAGGCAGCAGAACAGGTAATGTACATAATCATGTTTCTCCAGATATTCCTGTACCTGCGCCGGCTGGCCCAAATACGGACATTCTACCGGAAAAGCAGGATTCGCCTGACCGTCAAAATAGCCCACGACCGAATAACCTGTATCTTCACTGCCCGACATCTCATGGTAGATTTCCAGGTTGTTGTCCGTACTTCCTACCAGTACTACAAAACGCGTATGTTTCTTGCTCATACGGTAAAGCCTGATGAGAAGACGAAGAGTGAAACGGAACGAAACAAGACACAGAAACAGGAGGAAAAGGTACTCCAGCATGAACAGGGAGGCTATATCCGCATAGTTTCCTACAGAAAGGACCAGACCGCCCAGGAGGACAAACAGGAACATATTCTCGAACACACGTTTCCATATCTGAAGGGAATGCACTTTCCTCCGGTGAAGCACTACTCCTGAATGGATGGCGCAAAGGGCGTAACATAACATCAGTGTAAGCATGACTTGCAGAACGGTAGTTCCACCAACCTGCAGGCTATCCCACTGCATCTCATTGGACAGCTTGCTGAAAAGCAGGAATAGCAGACCGCAAAGAAAGGTCTCGGTGACAATCACAAAGGTCTCGATCAAGTGGTTGTAGGATGCTAATTTGTCTTTCATAGTGGTATGGGGGGTAAGTTTAAAGATGTATGCCGTATTATCCCCAACTGGGATTCTCATTATCTGTTCTTATACATCGACTCATAATATTTTTCATATTCGCCACTGGTAATATGATCCATCCATTCCTGATTGTCCAAATACCAACGGACCGTTCTCTCTATACCTTCTTCAAATTGCAAACTAGGCTCCCATCCTAATTCGTGCTTCAGTTTATTGCTGTCAATCGCATAGCGGAGATCATGACCTTTGCGGATTTCCCAAAAATGGTCTAAAGTATTATTGTTCAGTAGGCTGACCATAATAAAAATATCTGTTTCTCGTTCCAACTCATTTTGTCCAATAAACCAATTCCATCCCCCCCAATTAAGCGCTTACCCAAAAAAAATTATTTCAAGTGCACTTTAAACTGGATATCACTAAAGAAGTACTTACATTCGTATAGTTCTCATATACTCAATCAACCACTTGTTATTTTAAAGACAAAGCTACTAAAGAGGATGAATTAAACCTTACGCTCTATAGTTGGTAGAATACGGTGCAATTCACATTATTAAAGAACTGTTTTCAGACTTCAACAAAAGATATCACTTTGTATTCCACAGATAATCATTGATTTCAATCATACTATAGAATTTCTAATGCTAATACCTGTTCGATCACAGGTGCCATATCATAATATTTGTATTGTCCCAGCCTGCCACCGAAAATAACGCAATCTTCTTTATCAGCAAGTTGCCGGTAGGCTTCTGCTAGAGCATTATTCCGATCATCATTTACAGGATAATATGGTTCCATACCCTCCTTATATTCTGTGGAATATTCCTCGCTGACTACGGTATTCGGGCAAGTATAAATCTCCTGACCAAACATCTCGAAATGCTTGTGCTCGATGACACGGGTATAAGGCTCGTTATGCGAAGTATAGTTCACTACGGCATTTCCCTGATAATTAGGAATATTTTCTATTCGAATCTTAAAGTTGACGGTACGCCAATCCAACTTCCCCAAACAATAACCAAAATACTCATCTATAGCACCAGTATAAACCAATCGGTCTGCATATTCCTTCCAATCCTTATATTTCGAATGAAAGAAATCAATCCCCGCCTTACACTCCACACCGTCCAGCAACCCTTCGACAAGCTTATTATAACCGCCTATAGGAACGCCCTGATACTTATCATTAAAATAGTTATTATCAAAAACAAATCTAACAGGCAAACGCTTAATGATAAATGCGGGCAGTTCATTACATCTGCGCCCCCATTGTTTTTCCGTATACTCCTTAATAAACTTCTGGAACATATCCTTCCCCACCAAACACAGAGCCTGCTCTTCAAGGTTCTGCGGATCACGCCCCCCCAAAGTAGCCACAGCCTCAGCTCTCTGCTCGTCAATCTTCACTTGAGCTTCAGCAGGAGTCTTTACTCCCCATAGAGAGTTAAATGTATTCATATTGAATGGCAAATTATATAGTTCTCCCTTGTAGTTTGCTATAGGCGAATTTGTATAGCGATTGAATTCTACTATCGAGTTCACAAAATTCCACACCATCCTGTTTGAGGTATGGAAAATATGTGCTCCATATTTATGCACGTTTATTCCTGCAATCTGCTCACAATACACATTGCCTCCTAAATGGGAACGTTTGTCTATCACAAGACATTTTTTACCCATCCGCTTTGCGCGATAGGCAAATGTAGCTCCATAAAGTCCAGAACCAACTATAAGATAATCATAATGTGCCATATTTTTATTTATTATAGTTACCATTCATTGCTTCCCTAATGCGCTTCGCATAGTCTTTCACCGTTTCACAAATATAACCAATTTATGCCATTCAAATTGCACTCTTGTTACCCAATTGTATTACTCACTAAACAAAGCTTGTCTATATACGTATTTTCAATTAGGCTCATGACCATTGTTTCTCCTAATTAGATGGGACTAAGGCGGACAAGTGGTGTTCTGCCTTAACCTTTTGCTTGTTCTCTTTCTATTTCTCCGCCCCATTCTCTTTAATAACAACAACAAAGAAAGTCATTTTTCCTGAATGAACAACGCTGTAAGTACCGTTACAGTACGCTTCAAGGAAAAACATTTATTGCTCTTTTGAAGGAGAAAGCTTTCCAATTGCCTGCACTTCAGTTCTGTGTAACCCTTTTGTCTTATGTCACAAAAAATAAGATAAGAATCGCTGATTTACAAATATTTAAAATGTTAGAAAAAGTTCTTTAAACATTTCTTTTCTAAAAATAATTCCATACGTCTGAAACGCTCTTTCTCTAATTCTTTCCGATAGTTCAAAATCTTACTTTTATCACGGCTTAACTGTTCTTACAACTTTTCATGAAGTGACTTATAGAATTCTTCCAAGCTAGAATATTCTTTAGACAACGCTGTTTCCAACAGATTCGGATCCAAACAGTCCAGACACTTCCTTATCTTTCTCCAATCAGAAAGTAATCTCTTGATTCTTCTGATTCATAGCCATAGATATGCATTTTTGACAGAACGGCATTAGATACAATGCAATATGACATGTTCATGGATGATTCTGTGACAAGACTTAATTTCATCAAATATTGGTTTCAAAAGTTTACCGTTATTAAACCACTTTTGAAGATGATATTATGTTTTTTAACCAGAAAGAAACGAGTACTATTTGGAAAGTCCTACTAATAAGCGTTTTTTATTATCTTAAATGAAGTTTAAAGACCAAACCACCAGAAAAGTATTTACAGCGATTCAGTTCTACTATAGCATTGATATAGTCTTTCCAAAAGGAATAGTGAAATCCGACATTAACACTCTCACTATCATACTCAGCCATTAGGTTCAAGCCATTAAGAGCACTTCTAGTCCATGTTCCATTATACGGCAAATCAAATCGATAATTCATACCCACACATAAACCTTTAACATTCCGCTGCCTACCTTTCAATTCATCAATCCGCTTCATTTTCCAAGCATATGCCACATGAACTCCCAATTGCCCATACTGCTGAAAATTGATATGCTTTGTCGCTGCTACATAATACCGACAGAAGAAACCGTTTGTTCTCTGATCAAAACTAGACGCACCGCCCTCCCATGATCCGGATCCCGGGTCATTCAACCCGAACACTACCTGTGGGGTCCAGTCCTTCCACCAGCTTTCTTTCCAAACCCTCAACCGCCCATGAAAGGAACGATCCTGGTTAACGAATTTTCCATAAGTGGAAGGTACCCAATGATAAATTCCAGGTTTAGCTTTCACCAGTACACAATCATACCCTATTTCCAACCAAGGAAAAACAGTTATATTTATGTAATAGTTAAACGTATAATAATTTCCCCACCATTCTTTAGAAGGTATGATTTGAGGTGCCAAAACACTTCCCCCTATCATAAAAGTCTTATCACGTTGCATGTCAGCACTAGGCATCTGAAGCAAACCAGTCGTACCATACATGTATTGACCATATGTCACCAACATATTTCCCAAAAGGAATAGCAATACTCCCCACCTCTTTATTGGTAAACTCCATTTACACACTTGCATTGTATTGTTTTCCATACAGCTTGGCATTCAAGAATGCTCCAACTTTCTTCCAAAAATGATAAGGACCTATAGGGACATACTTAATTTCTTTATATTTCAATTGATTGGCTTCTATCCAAACATCTAATAATAATTCACTTACCCGTCCAAATAATCTAGCTTGAAACGAATCCATTCCTCTCAAATCTATCCGTTTTTCCAATTGAGACAAAATGTCAAATAACCATGTACAATACTTATCTACCCATTCTTTTTTCATCACAAACATATTAAACATATGTGCACTCCGTCGCTTCAATACCTTATCATAAGTTAATAAATATTGAGGATAATCTGTTGCTATAATTTCTCGAGTAAGTTCCAAATGACGGATATCATGAGTATGACAATAGTGAGAAGCTAGCGTTTCTATCCAATAACGACGTTTCACCGGGAGAATTATATCATAATTTTGACATAGATATTCCGCTTGCTTCCTTGTTAGTACACTTTCCCAATTGTTCCCGATGCGTTTTAAGCAAAAGTGCCTTCGATAGTGAACTAGTCCAATATAGTCTGAATTCAAATTTTTCCATCCCCAATATAAGGCTGTCAATTCGCAATAATACGGATTTTTTTCTGAAATGTTCTCACCCGTGTCATCTCCCTGAAAACGTCCTTCTAAACGAGACAGAGCATTGCCCACCTTTATCGGCAGATACAATCCGTCATCATGAGGCATGAAGTAGTCCTTGTGCGTGGCCACTAAAATTTTGATATCCATAGGTATTAATATTTAAACAGATATATTTCTCTAATATTTTATTTTTACGATACAAGCTATATTTTATATAAATTCATTAATTCCTCTACTGTTTGATGGATATCAAATCCACATCGTTCCAATTCACTATATGTATCATACCGTCTATGTCTCTGTAATTCTACTATCTGTTTCACCCACATATCTTTACTTCTTTCATCAACAGGCAAATAATAAACTTCATTTATTAGTTTTGCTTCTTTTGTTATTGCCGAAGAAAAAAGAACAGGCAATCCAGCTGCTTGTGCCTCTACTCCAACAATAGGTAATCCTTCAAAATGTGAAGGTAACAAGAACACATCCATAGCTTGAAACAGCTCAGATACATTATAACTGATCCCATAAAAAATCACATCATTTATTAAACCTAATGATATTACTTTTTGCTCTACTACATTCCGTAAATCTCCTTCACCTACTAACAAAAGAATGGCTGATGGCACAATTTTCTTAACTTTTGCAAATACATCAATCAAATATTCATGATTTTTCTGATATGCAAAACGTCCAACATGTCCTATTACAAAACAATCTCTAATACCTAGTCTATTTCGAACCTCTTGACGTATCACAGTATTAAATCTAAATTGATTCAACCTTACACCATTATTTATCTTTTTTACTCTATGTGCATCAATATTAGGAAACATCCATTGAGATGCTAAATCGGAACAAGAAACAAAATCTGTTGCTGTATATTTTAACAGATTTCGACATATCCAATGATAAATGTATTTCATCCAGCGTTTTTTCCCATCTACACTTGAAGCATGAGAATGCAAAATTATTTTTTTCACTCTTGCTATATTACAAGCTATTCCTGGCACCAATAATTTATTTGCTACATCAGCATGAATGTGTACACAATCATACTGATGTTCTTTAAGCAAATTGTATAAATTATTAATACAATACAATTGCTTTAATATCTTATTTTTCTTATATCCAATATAGTAGACAACACACCCCAAGTTTTTTAAATATTCAATATTATCAGGATTTTCAAAAGGCTCTATAGCCGCTATATCTATTCGAAGCTTTTCTCCTTTATTGAGTATCAAGTTTTTTACCAAAGCATAAACACCTCCCATACCAATATCATCTACATTTACTTCCAATACTTTCATATAATTTATTAATAAAAAGTTTGAACCAATTCCTTTTAAGAACAAGACATGGTGTGACTTTAGCTTTTCTTGCTCCTAATATGTCAGCCTTTATACTATCACCATAATGTAAATGTGCAACATCCTTTATTCTCCATTCTTTGTGTACAATCTTAAACAAGTCACCACTTATTTTATCACATCCATATTCATTAGAAACAAATAATGCCTTGTATCCATCTATTCCACATTTAGTTAATATTTTTATCAAACAGTTTTTGGGTAAATACATATCAGAAATCAACACTAATGGAACTCCCATATTTTTCAGTTCATTAAATAACTCCACAATTTGACTACGCGGATAGCACGAGTTTATTTCCGTGTGGATTTCTTCATTTTTCAATTTTTTACAAGTTTCAAAGTCGTAACCTTCCAAAGCGTTATATATATCATCTAAATTCACTTCTCCTGTTTTTGATATATTTCTAGCAATATGCTCAGCTATAATTCTACGCTTTTGAAAATCCATTGCCATTTCATAATTAGAAAAACAGCCAACTCCTACCTGAAAAAAAATATCCGTTGGTTTTTCTACATTACGTTCAATTAAAGTATCAAAAATATCAAAAGAAACGATATCGTATTTTTGGGCTTTATATAATTCTTTTTTTATTTTCATCTACGAATAAATTTATAAATCCAATAATAAGGAAATGGAATTTTAAATGCCTCTTTCATAAAACCTGTTTTCCACATACTATTACTCAAAGCCAAAAAAAATTCTTTTGGGCTATAACAAAATACATTTTTTTGAGGTAAGAAATAAGTCTTTTTGCCATCAGTCGTATAAAAAAAGCGAAAAATCTTAGTTTGAGACAAAGTAGGATACATCCCAAATTTCATTAATGGCATATACAATGATTTATTATTTTCAGTATGAATATGCTGTTGTGTAGCCTTATAGACATAATCCAAAGCTCCTTTTTGAAAGTCTTTTATATAATTTATTATAACATTATCATCAGCATATTCATAAGGTTTGAGTATAGGTATAATCTTTCCTTCTCTTTCATCATAATAATCTGTAGATCCTTCCAAACTCTGAAAAAGTTTTTCTACTCCTCCAAAAAAACATAATAAAGGCTTCCGAAATTTCAAATCATTTTCATGGAATAAATAGCCTTTAGCTTTTCCCGTTAAAGGAACTATTGGATTTACACCAACATAATATCCTATTATATTTGCCTTAATCCCACTTAAAGCCAAAAGGCACTCTAAATAATATTGCATTGAGCCATGCCAGCCAATATCTACAATTGCACAATTACCTCTCATTCCTATTTGTTCTAAGTAACAGACTAATTTGTCATACTGCCTTCGTGAAAGTTCATTTATTCTATCTTTACAAGCTTGATAAATAAAATTCACCTGTCCATTAGTTGGCAAAGTAGCAAATAAAATGTTTTCTTCCCACTTTAACCCTACTTTTATCAATATATCATCCACATCCTCATATCTTAAACCATAATAAGATGCAACTTCAGAAAATGAAATGAAACGTTGTTCAGATAGATATTTCAATGAATCCACATAACTCTGACATTTCCATAATAATGCATGGCGTAAACTATTTCTAGAAAAATAAACATACTCATGTGGAAGTTCCAAAAATAAATAATTATCCATTACTGAATATGCTTTTTGCATCATATATCCATCACGGGAAAAGAAAAAAATTTTTTCTATAGAATCATTTTTCAAATGATTCCTTAACCAACCAGTAAATCCATATAAAAAAGGTCCAAATATAGTATAACCGAAATGATAATAACAATCCTTTTCAATCCTATTCATACTATTATTTTTTTATTTTTGACACAATAAACAACAATAAAGCAACTTTTTTTTTCAATAGAAAACCATATATTTTCCATACCATAGGTAACAAATCCAATGGATAATCAGCAATCTGACTAACAAAGACTGAATTTGATATCATTTCTTTTATATTCTTCACTTTTGTCCAAGTTCCAACATCTTTTCTATGTGATTCAATGCCAATAGCCATTCTAGCATATGCTATGGCAGTCCTAGATAACCGTAAATTCAAATCTTTTATTCTATCAAAATTCGGAATATGTAGTTTAATAGCTTCAAGCATAATTAAATTCTTTCTCCAACGATCAGCGCGATAGACATGAGTTAACGAAGATTCATTCAAACAGTAATGATAAAATTGCCAAGGCACAATTTTTACTCGAGATGATTTATGAAGTATATCAAGATTGAACAACAAATCTTCTGATATATATTCTCGTTCTGATAAAAAATATATATTATGTTCACGAATAATTCGCATCGAATATAATCCCTTACAAGCTGAAGGTTCAAACTTTACGTTAGATTTATATTGAGGCTCTGCACCTATCATGTCAAGCTGCAATTCCTCTATTTCTTGACGTCCTTGATACAAACGTGCAGGTTGAAGAACAACCTTATATTGAGGATAATTATCCACATTAAATTCTGAATATATAACATCAAGGTTCTCACTAATACACTCATTATAAAGTTTTTCAAGCATATCAGGTTCTATAAAGTCATCAGAATCAATAAAACATATATACTCTCCCCGAGCAACATCAATACCGCTATTCCTCGCATATCCTAAACCAGCATTCTGTTTATGTATAACGAAAACATTCTGATATTGAGATGCGTATTCATCACACAAAATTGGACATTTATCAGGAGAGGCATCATCAACTAATATAATCTCAACTTCTTTTAAGCTCTGTGACAATAACGATTGCATGCACCTGTCTATATACGGTTCTACATTGTAAACAGGAACAACAATACTGATTTTATATTTTTCCATATAATCAAGTATAAATCAAATATCCCAAATAAAAAGAGTCATATCTCCTCGTTCTAAAAGATATGATAAATAATCACGAATAAAAGATAATGGAATCATAAGAAGCAACAAATTGTCAAAAACAGAATATTGCATTTCTTTTCTATGTACTAAAACAAAAGAAAAAATAAAGCACCAAAAAGAAAGCATAGGATCAAAAACACGACGAATAAGTTCAAAATTCCAAAAACCAATATCAAAAATAGTTCCAACCACATACACATTAAAAAGTGTATAAAACATTCGGCTATTACACTTACTTCTTATGGTTTTATCTCCTAAATAAAATAAAGAACAATGACTGATTGCAGAGCATAATTGTCCTAAAGTACTACGAGAATAATCCTCTTGAAAAGCATTTTCAGAAAAGAATAAAACCCCTCTATTTGTATATGCAGAAAACTTATCACTTATTCCTCCTATTAGCATCAATGCATTTTCTAAATACGACCAATCAAAAAATGACATAAAAAAAAATGCAGCAAATATATATCCTAAAATACTTAATTTCCAGGATATAGTAGTAAAAGAAAAAATATATATGATAGTAATAATTGCAATGGACAAAGCATTTACAGAATGAATTCCATATGCTAATATTGCATAAAACAAACAAAAAATCCATTTCTTATAAACATTTTCATTTTTAAGAGTATTATCTTTTTCAAAAAGGTAATACATATACATGAAAACAAAAGAAAAGCCTAAAGCTTGCCGAATACAATATTCATTAAAAAAAATAAAAGATAAGAGAAAAGCTGGAAAGAGATAACGTGCATAAATTTTCAAATTTTTCATAAAAGTCAAAGCACATACTATAAAAGGAATCGAATAGATATATAAAAAATAATATTTACCAATACCTATTCCACGTAAAAAACGATTAATGGCTGTAAAAATAATTTGGCTTTCATCATCATCATATAAAAAGGTATGCTGATAACGCAGATAATCGTTACCACGTAAATATCTAGAACCTAAGACAAAAGTAAAAACGATGAAACAAATCCAAATATATTTTTCTTTTTTCCTTCCAAAAGATATCTTATTTCCTGCTATTATAAAAATTAATAACAACAATAAGTTTAATAGAAAATAATCTAAATCAAAATTAAACATACACTGTATAATGCTACTTTTCCCCAATTAAGAATAATCACGATTCCATAATTTGAGAATAAAATCGTTCAATAGTTAACTTCTGGCTATGTTCTATAGATTTTCTTTTAAAGAGCAATAATTTTTCCATATCTGATGACAATAATGCTATAGCACGACTAAATGATTTAATATCATTATTATCACAAAAAATACAATTAGTTTCATCACAATAATCATGAATGGAACCAACATCACTACAAACCATTGCCAATCCCATAGCCATTGAAGTTACAATAACATTACTCCCTATTGTATCCACCATTACATTCAGTGAAATATCAGAATCAGCCATATATTTTCGTAATTGCTCCTCCTCAACAAATGGTATTAATTCAACATTTTGTATCCCTTTAAAATAATCTGTCATATCATCGCATCCTTGGCATATTGTAAATTCAACCATAGGATTATCTCTTACGATAGCCTTTAGAAGTTTTTGATTTCTCATTTGATTACCCATTGCCAATACCCTAATTGTCCCTTTTTTTATATTGTGAGATAAATTTAAATTTCTATAATAGCTATCTACATAATGAAATGATGTAACAATTTTTTTTTGATCTACACCTCTTTTAACAAGATAATCACTCAAAGAATGACCTAATGTCACTACTTTATCAATAGGCTGCATCCAATAATCAAATAGTTGGTCACCAAAATATCGGTCTAATTTTAAAGGAACTAAATGAACGATACAAGAAACCGTACAATTCATATAATTCTCCTTAACCCATGAAGCAATAGAAACAAAATTAGACAAAGGCTCTAAATATTCCATTAAAAACACTTCATCTCCATCTTTAATAACTTCAGTCAATTCTTTTTTTATATTTTGCAATCTTTTCTCTGTCCGACTTTCAGTTAGCCCTATTTTTACAAAAAAACTATTTACTCTATTTTGCAATTTATATACAAAATTACCCCATATATTTCTTTTTAAACCTATGCTACCATCATAATCAGGAACTATATATACTGCTATTGTATCTGGATATAACTTATGTAATTGAAGTGCCAAATATTTCATTCCAGCATGATTGTTACTGGTATTTTTCCAATCTTGAACTATCAAATACCTCATATTCTTGCTAATTACTAAGACTTATTATTGTTCTCCTAAAACTTTTCTAAGGAATGACATACTATGCATTTTATCTATTTCCAATCTCTCATTAACAATTTCCCAATCTATTTTTTTATGCAACAGCTCCTCTATCCCATTTTTATCCAAAATCATTCTATTTTCAATATTAAATGTTTTCAGCAATGAGGAAAGCCTGTCTACACCTCTTTCTTGATTGGCATATACAATAAAATCACGCTTAAATAATATTGAAAAAACTGCACCATGAAATGAATCCGTTACAATAAATTTTGAATTATGCAAACACGACAACCACATTTCCATAGAAAAAAGTCGCGTTCCACTTAAAGAAAGATTTTTCATTGGTAAAGCAAGTTCTCTTGCTATATCTCTCAACCCACATTCTTTATCCTCATCCATATCAAGAATATAAGCTACCGCATAATCTTCTTCATTGGAAGGTATAATAAATTGCTCATAACTTTTTAAATCAAGCAGCATAGTCGGGTCTAATACCACTTCTTCACAACCATTAGACCAACCAAAGTTACAAATCACATCAACACCACTTCGCTCACGAACTGAAACAGCATCAAACTTTTTTATTAAATCCCCACATATACGCTTTTCCTTATCTGAATATATCGGGCTACTCGTTCCAAACGAAGCTGCGTATGATAATTTAAGTATTTGTGGATTGTCTATGAAGTCAAGAAAAAAATTCTCTATATTCGGAACATAATCCGGACGCCATACTTGATCACTACCTACAACAATAGCGTCATATTTTCCTTTACATTCTTTTCTTAATTGTGCTGTGGAAAATAAAGGTATTGTTTTAGGAGCTATATATTTGTCCACGAAAGGCATTAAAGCCTGTCCTTTATATCTCAACTCTTTTTCCTGATCCATGATAAATAACTCATGTTTCTGACCTAACAAACATTTCACCCATGTTTTTATGAAATATTTTATTCGCAAAGACAAAGGTCTATAGTTATGTTTTCGATATATCAATTCTACATCATGACCCATCCCTTTTAAAACAGTCATCAAAGCATAAGCCTGAAGATACCCACCATAATTATTGTTGAATGGCAATGTAAGCATTCCTATTTTCATTCCACTATTTTTCTTATTTCAACACACACTTTTTTATCCGTCTAACAGCTCTTCGCCACCAAGAGACATGAAGTAAATTCTCCACAATACTATCCACTCTTTCTCCAATTACAAATCGTTTAAAGAATTGTATACGTCTGGGATGTGGATTTGTATATTCCTTAAAACCACCATTCAATGGTTGCACATCAGCCAATGAAGACAAATGTTTCTCCATAGGCAGTTCATCAAGTACCCGTTTACCATCGGTTGTATTTACCAAGACCAACCCTACTCCCTTATCATCATCAAAATCAGACATCAATCGATCTATTCCCCAAAAATCAGCAATAGTCAAATCACTGTGACTCACCCCGTTCTTACACTTACATTCATAACAAGAAGGACGCAGATAAATATCAGATAAGAACCCCTTCATAAAAGGATTTTCACGGTGTATATCGGACAACAAAACTGAATTTTTATCCGCCTTAAAGGCGGACCTTCCACGGACAACAAAACTGTATTTTTTCCAGCCGTGCAGTGTCTTATCTCTAAATTCTATACCCACTATCGTGGGCATGACATTTAGAGAAGGGAAAACTGTATTTTTTCCAGCTGCCGCCCTATGGGCGGATTGTAAGTCACTCATTGTTTCTTTCAAATATCTCCGCCACACGCCAGGACTCGGTACACCGTGACAAAGAAAATCTACAGACAACAAATTAGAATAATCTTTCCGAAGATACTTATGAAGTCCGGCTATCTGACAGGGAGTTCCCGAAAACAAGACATGACGCCCCTCCTTCAAAAAACGTTCAGCATCAGCAAACCCTGTTTCCACCCGTGCCTGCAAATATTTACTTCCCATCATGGAACGAACTCCTTCCAAAGTTTCCGAATATGTTATCTTCACCTCATAATTTTCGTCAAAGACAGCACCAAACACCACACCGCCCCATGCCAGTACTTCACGAGCCAATGCAATAAACACGCCTCCCGAAGAACTGTGAATTCTATCCGATTCATTTTTATTTTTTACCGCCCATACCTCCTGCGGAGGAACAGCCTTATCGCAATTCAGAAACGGACAGACTTTCTCGCACAAACCGCAATCTATACAGTTATTTGTATCTATCCGAGGATAAAGAAAACCTTCTTCATCCTCATAAAAAGATATACAATGCTTAGGGCACTTCTGTACACAAGCTGCACAACCACAGCACTGCCGCTTATCTACTATACGTATCATTAGTTCACAATTTCAAAAATAAAAGAATCTTATCTTTAATAAATTTCCTTTCATTTGACACCAATCCTATCACATAAGAAGAAAAAAGCATCGCCAATAAACCTGACAAACAAACCATGATACTATTTATGAATGTATCAGACAAAAAATACAACAAGATCAAAGGCAAAGGCAAAGCTATTATCAACACGCCCATACATCGTAACAACACTTTAGTAAAATAGCCGGATAATGACAAATGTATCATACGACAAAGAATAAACAAACGGACTGCAAAAGCCAAAATGCACACACATAGATGAACGATAAATACGCTCCAAGGTTCAGCACCCATTTTCAACACAATATATGAAACAGGAACTATAGTCAACAATATGCCACCTACCACGGACTGATAGACCCGCACAGCACCTGTTGCCTGAGCAGAAACCATGAAAGCTCCTGCCATGGCATCTATGATTGTGGTGCAAAGCATCAACCGAACAAATACAGCTGTATAGTTCGGAACAGTTTCAAGCCATAATTGTAATATCATCTCCGTTTCAAGCAAAACAGGAAAAGAAATCGTAGCTAGCAACAGAAATGTAAATTTAGAGCTATGAAATATCAAACTGTGCATATAAGCATAATCACCTACCGCATACGATTTAGTTATCTGAGGGTTTATAGCTGTCTGAAAATTGGTGGAGAACTGGGTTACAGCTCCCTGCACTTGAACAGCTATACCACGAGCAGCATTCACAGCAGGACCAAAAAATAAGTTCAATAGTATGTTCACTCCCTGAGTAAAAAGAACTGCAGCAAAGCCACCCCATAAATTCCAGCCACCAAAACAGAGCATCTCCCTAAACAATTTACTGTCCCATCCCCATTGATAACGTGTTTCATCAAAATGACAGCTACAATAATAACCGTAAATGACACGAATAAGCAACTGCATAAAACAAAGCAAAGCTGCATATACAATCAACTTGTCTGAACTTGTAAGATATAACAAATAAACAATACCTAGTTTCAATAAGACTTCAAAAACCGATATATAAGCAAAAGTAGACATCCGCTCATGAGCAATAATAACTGCGTTATAGGGAACACTCACTACCATAATCATCATAGTAAAGATTGAAAACTGATATACCCAAAAAGCGCTGACCATCCGTAAAGGAGGAATCACCATTTTCTCGTAAAAGAACCAAAGTCCTGCTGTTTCACCCAAAAAAAGAATGAGCAATGCTACCAACAAATGAACATTCATACTCGTTTGAAAAACTTTTTGCAACTGAGATGTATTTCCTTTCCCTAGTTCAAAAGTTATATAACGTTGGGTAGAAGAAGACATTGCACCATTCACAAAACTAAATAAAGTAATTACGCCACCAACTACATTATAAATACCAAAGTCCTCCACTCCCAATGCATCCAATACCACACGAGAAGTATAAAGACTTACCGCCATCATGAAAATCATGCGGAAGTAAAGTAACAACGTATTCTTTGCTATACGCTTGTTGTTAGATATTTGAGTCATTTTTTATTAGCGTCTAATTTTGACATTTATATCTATATTTCTTACTTCTTATCCCTTATGTTTTTATCATTTTTTACTACCATCCATACCATAGCCGTATCCATAACCATACTTATGCCCATAACCGTAGCCAGCCCTTCTTGAATTCAAATCAATGCTATTAATAACTGTAGCCAATTTATCGAATTTCTTCTGATCCCGCAGCACATTAATATACTGATACCCCAACTTCGGAGTTACATCTGCACGACACACATACACGCACATATCAGCCACACGACTGGCAATAGCAGTATCGGTCACAATAGCAATAGGAGCCGTATCAAGAATAATGTAATCGTAACGCTCTTTCAATTTCTCTATTGCATCTTCCAATACCGTACGCGCCATCAACTCTGTAGGATTGGGAGGAATAGGACCACCCGGAAGAATATCAAGATTAGGACTTACATCCGAATGTTGTATCATATCAAAAAGATTGGTATGCTCGGGGTCAGCCAGATAATTGGTAATACCTTCCGTGCGATGGGACAGATTAAAGACCTTATTCAGCCCCGGCTTGCGGATATCCAAACCCACAATAACAACTTTCTTACCCATATAGGCCAGACTGACTGCCGTATTTCCAGCAATAAAAGACTTACCTTCACCCGGCTGTGTGGATGTAAAAAGCACCACTTTCTGACTGGCACCAAGCATGAACAACATATTGGTACGCAGACCACGAAAAGCCTCCTCCATCATACCATTCTGATTCTCCTGAACCACAATGGCACCTTTTTCGGGCTTCTTACTTAAAGGAAGCTCACCCAAAATAGGAACATCCGTTATCTTCTCCACATCCTCGGCATTCTCTATCTTATATTTTAATAAATCCTTCAAATAAATAAGACCTACAGGAATACCCATACCCAATACAAGAGCGACCAACATAACAACCATCTTCTTAGGAGAAACCGGCTTTTTACTAGGAAGAGCAGCTTTGATGATACGTCCGTTATTAGCAGTGGATGCCAGGGTTATTGCGTTTTCCTCACGCTTCTGAAGCAACATAATGTAAAGGGTCGCCTTGATTTCCTGCTGGCGGGAGATAGTAAGAAATTCTTTCTCCTGCTGCGGCGCACTGCTGATCCTGCCTTCAAACTTCCGTGCCTGACGTTCAAGGTTGGACTGCGCTATCTGCAACCCTCTCAGTACACTGTTCACGGTAGTCTGCACATTGTGCCGCATGGACTCGATGCCCGTATTGATATTGATTACCGCAGGATTGTTTTCGGAAGAGGTACGGAGCAAACGCTTGCGTTCGATCAGCATCGTGTTATATTGGTTGATGATAGAACCCAAATTCTGGTCCTGCAACCCTACATTAGCGGGAATCACCTCGTTTGCATTCTTCGGGTTATTCACGTAGTTACGCAAGGACTCCACCAGTCTCAACTGGGTGGCATTCTCGGTCAGCTGCTGTTCATATTTCGAACTCTCTTCCAAAGCCAGACGGGCATCGCTGGTCAAATCGGTCAATCCGGAGCGTTGCTTGAAATCGGCAAGTTCCGTTTCGGCAGTACCTAACTCCCGATTGATAATGCCAATACGCTCGTCTATAAACTCTGCGGATTTTTGAGCCACTTCATTCTTCTCGTCATTCGCGTCCAGATTATAAAAGTCAACCAAACAATTGATGAAATCGATACCGCGCTGCTTTACCGTATTCTGCAAGCTGATGGCAGCAATTGTGGTAGTCTTCGAAGTGGGTTCCACTGACAAATTCTCTACATAACTTTCCGTCACATCTGTAGGAGAATTAACGTATGCCACTAGATTCATATCTTCTTCCAAAGGTGGGACCGAGTCGTTCTTTGTAAAACTGAAAACTCCTACTGGAGTGGGGAAAACAGCCGGAATACTGTCAAAACTTACCTCAGTCTCCTGCTTCTCCTCGTCAAACATATATTCCACTTTTACATCCAATTTTCCATTCATGGTGTATTTTAGATGAAGCTTGGCTCCTTCTTCCAGATTGTCTGCCTCTTCAGGAGTCATATAAACTTTTACCGGAGTGGACTTATATAAAGGAGTGTTATAGCCGAACATACGTTCCTCGGCCACTGAAATATACAAATTCAAATGATTCACCACCTTTTTAATCAAGGTTCTCGACTTCAGGATTTCCACCTCATTGTCAAAATTGTTAGTCATGGAGAACATACCCAGATCCTGAAGGGCTCCCATAGGATTATTACTGCTTCCACCTTTCTTGTCACCTTCTTTGATGAGTACGGCCGCATCAACATTATAGACAGGAGCTTGATAACGGAGATAGATGAAAGCAGATATAATACAAACCAGCACACTGGCTACAAACCACGGCCAATAGGCAAAGTATTTAAAAAACAAGGCATAAAGATCAACGTTCTCCTCACGTTGCTCGGTACCCGAAGGGGTGTTCTTCTGTTCGTCAGTCATATCAACAGTTTGTAATCAACAATTATATTTATGAGTTTTATTTCAAGATGGTTGCCAGAAGGCTTGCAAGAGATACCAAAATGGATGTAGCACTGATCCATATGCTGGTGCTGCTGCCAATGTCCGAGTTCTTGGCTTTTGTCTTATTGGGCGTTACATAGATGATATCGTTCTGGCGCAGGTAGTAATAGGGAGATACAACCAGCTCTGCATTATTAAGATTCAAATTGATAATCTCACGCTTGCCTTTTGCATCTTCACGAATCAGTTTCACATTGTCACGGACGCCATAAACAGTCATATCTCCCGCCATGGCAAGGGCTTCAAGGATATTTACCTTTTCATTTCCTACGGTAAAAGTACCCGGACGGTTCACCTCTCCCAATACCGAAATTTTGTAATTTGCCATACGGACTGTAACGATAGGACTCTCTTTCAGATAGGGCTGCAATTGCTCACGGATCAAATCTTCCGCCTCGTTTTTCGTAAGGCCGCCTACCTTCAGACGACCGATAACGGGGAAATCTATCTCACCCTTGTTATTTACCAGGTATTGCTGGAGAGTGGGTTGTGTGGTAGTATTAATATTGGTCAGGGCTGCATTCAGAGGAGTCTGTACTGTCAGGTTAAAAGGAGCGGCAGCCTGAGGATCACTCGTGTTCACAGTTATACTCAGCAAATCTTTCGGCATAATCTTTGCATCATAAAGGGGAAGATCTTCCCTGTAACTGTTCACTACCTCGGGATTCTGCATGTAAGGTACATTTTTATAGGAGGTGCAGCCTGCCAACAAGGCGGATGCCACAACAAACAATAATAGTTTCTTTAAAGTCTTCATATCAGTTTTTTCATTTATTATTCAATCATCTGCCAAACAGGCGCGAAAAAAGACCTCTGCCGTGATTCTCCGAAACAGGAGATTCACCGGCATTACGTATCAAATCCGAAAAAGTGGTTCCGTCATGAATCATTCCATAAATAGTACCCCAATCGGGAAGGCCTCCCAAGTTGCGGTCATCTATAAAAAGATCGGCTTTGAGCTTGCGTGAGTAATGATTGTTACGCCCTTTCTCCTCCTCCGGATAGTCGCGGTTCACGGCATAAAATTCAAGACCGCGATCACGGCAAAAGGCAAGAGCTTCGTCAAGCAGACGCCCTTCACGCACTGTCCATAGAATCAACCTGTGATGTTCGTCACGCAATTTTTTCAATGTCTCAATGGCAAACGGCAACTCCCTGCCGATTGCCGGATACTTGTGCTCAACAATAGTACCGTCAAAGTCTACTGCTATGGTCATTGTATGTCAATATATAATTATATGTTAACTGAGTTTTTTTCCGCTATAGGTTCCAGCAATTCTCTAGCAATGGTAACTTTAGCACATCCAAGGATATCAATTTTTACAACCAGACTAGTAGAACCATCTATTTCACGACATATATTCCCTTCCAACCCTACCAGTTTGCCACCGTTTACACGGACACGATCGCCCAAATGCAGAGGGCATGACTCAATAGTGACGTGTTCTTCGGCATCATTGACCATACGCATCAAGCTGTACATCTGATGATCTGGAATAATAGCTACGGGACGGCAAGTATTTCGGGAAGAACCGGCTATGTTAACCATGAAACGTTTTATATAAGGAAGGCAGACTATTTCTTTCCGTCTTACTGAATCTGTGCAGCGAATGAACACAAGAGCAGGGAAAACAATACGGTCCACTTTTTTACGTTTACCATCATGACGAATACTCATCTCCTGTTGGATAGGGACATAAACTTCATAAGCTTTCTCACTATCAGTTTCGTTTTTCAAACGTTTTCGTAATCTATCCTGACAGGCTTTTTCACTTCTGTTATTTACAACAGCCACATACCAATGCTTTTTTTCCTGATCATTTCGGAATATGCCTACGGCGTCGTCGGTCTTTTGAACCGTCGTTCCCAAAATTTGTTGTGGCATGTCTTTGCCCTTGTTATTTACAATACTCATAGTGGAATAATCCGACTAAAAACAGACGCACTCTTATATAGAGAGCGTCCGATTTCTTAAATTTCTGATTTCCATTTATGTAGTAAGTTGTATGAATAAAATCAGCCCATAAGTTTATTATATATAGAGAGAGAAAAAAACTTTTTTTATCAGTTTACAGTCTGTAAATGCTAGAAAATGAAAATAAATCTATACCTTTGCAGCCGATAGACGCTCTCTATATAAGAGTGCGTCCTAATTTCAAAATAATTCAAATATTCCCCTTCTTATAGATCTTTTAAAATATTTCTATTTGCATTATCTATCTGATTAGTCTGTATAGACGAAAGATAGATTTGTGTAGTAGTTTCTGAATCATGTCCCATCGCTTCGCTGATAATACCAATCGAGATGTTTTTCGTCTTAGCTATACTTGCCCAGGAATGGCGCGCCACATACATAGTAAGTGGTGTGGTCAATCCTGCCCGGGCTGCAATCTTCTTCAGCTTACGGTTCACCAGCAACATTTTATTCCGATATTGTCTGCGCTCCGTGCCATCTTCTCGTTCTATAATAGGTAAAAGATATTGTGTTTCCGAATCTCCGTATCTGTCAATAATCTCCTGCATCTGTTTTTCCCACCGTATAATGAGTTTCTTACCTGTTTTACGACGGCTATAACTCACAAAGCCACTATTGAGATCTTTTTTACGCAAATAGGCAAGATCTATAAAAGACATTCCTCGCATATAGAAAGAAAAGAGAAAGATATCTCGTGCAAATTCCAATGATTTATGATCGGAAAGATCCAACTGCTTGATGTGTTTGATATCTGTCAGGGTGGCAGCTCTCTTTGAGGTCTTGTCCACACCAGTATATACATTCTCAAAAGGATCTGCAGGAAGGGCCAGTCCCTCACCCACTGCCTTGCGATACACACAACGCAAAATACGCATATAAAAAGAGGTGGTATTACGACTTAAATGGTGAGTGGAGCGCATCTCCGTTTCATAATGTTCCATCAAATCTGCATCCATCTCATCAAAACATAAGTCTATGCCGTCACGGAACTTCATGAAGCTGTTCAATGCGGACTGATATGTTTCGACTGTCCGTTCTTTTCCTTGCCCTCTAAGACGCTCTATCTGCTCCTGCATGTATTCAAAAACGAAAACGCCCTTACTCGGACGGTTCTTTAATTTTACTAATCTCATATTTGCCATTACCTAGGTTAATTAAATAAATCATCAAAGAAAAATATAATATCATGATTTATATTTTAATGAGGACTTAAATACTTGTAATGGCAAATAGATTCTTTAGAATTAAAGAGAAAGAACTCAGTGTTCTTATATCGACAAGTATATAACAATAAAAAATACAAAAGCGCGCAGCTCATTGAGCTGCACGCTTTTTGCTTATTGTTTGTTATCTGTTTCCTTATCGGAATCATTTCACTTCCTCAAAATCCGCATCTTGAATATCTTCTTTATTATTAGAAGAACCTTGATTAGCCTGTTGTCCTGCACCTGCACCCGGACCAGCCTGAGCGCCACCTTGTGCACCACTCTGAGCATACATTTCAGCGCTGGCAGCTTGGAATGCTGTATTCAGTTCAGCCATGGCAGTATCAATAGCAGACAAATCCTGTGCTTTATGAGCATCTTTCAGTTTCTGAAGAGCAGCTTCAATCGGAGCTTTCTTATCAGCCGGCAACTTGTCGCCTAATTCCTTCAACTGATTTTCAGTAGAGAAAATCATGGAGTCAGCTTGATTCAATTTGTCAATCTTTTCACGTTCCTTCTTGTCTGCTTCTGCATTAGCTTCAGCTTCGGCTTTCATCTTTTCGATTTCTTCCTTGCTCAAACCGGATGATGCTTCGATGCGGATAGCTTGTTCCTTGCCGGTAGCTTTATCCTTGGCAGATACTTTCAAGATACCGTTGGCATCGATATCGAATGTCACCTCAATCTGAGGAACACCACGACGAGCCGGAGCAATACCAGTCAAATTGAACTGACCGATTGACTTGTTTTGTGCAGCCATCGGACGTTCACCTTGAAGTACGTGGATAGTCACTTCAGTCTGGTTATCGGCAGCTGTAGAGAAGGTCTCACTCTTGCGGGCCGGGATAGTAGTGTTTGCATCAATCAACTTAGTCATTACACCACCCAATGTTTCGATACCCATTGACAACGGAGTAACATCCAGCAATACCACACCTTTGATTTCATCTGTCAAAACAGCACCCTGAACGGCAGCACCTACAGCAACCACTTCGTCAGGATTAACACCCTTGGAAGGAGTCTTACCGAAGAATTTTTCTACCAATTCCTGAACAGCCGGAATACGTGAAGAACCACCAACAAGGATTACCTCATCGATATCAGAGTTGCTCAAGCCTGCATCGCTCATAGCCTTCTTGCAAGGTTCAAGACAAGCCTGAATCAAATTGTGAGCTAAAGCTTCAAATTTAGCACGTGTCAAAGTCTTAACCAAGTGCTTAGGCATACCGTCTACGGGCATGATGTATGGCAGGTTGATTTCTGTTGAAGTAGAAGAAGACAATTCAATTTTAGCTTTTTCAGCAGCTTCTTTCAGACGTTGCATAGCCATCGGATCTTTTGTCAAATCCGCGCCTTCGTCATTCTTGAATTCCTGTACCAACCAGTCAATGATTACCTGGTCGAAGTCATCACCACCCAAGTGAGTATCACCGTTAGTAGAAAGTACTTCGAATACACCACCACCAAACTCAAGGATAGAGATATCGAATGTACCACCACCAAGGTCGAATACAGCAATCTTCATATCTTTGTGAGCCTTATCAAGACCATAAGCCAAAGCAGCAGCTGTCGGTTCGTTCACAATACGTTTCACTTCCAGACCTGCAATCTGACCAGCTTCTTTAGTAGCCTGACGTTGTGAGTCCGAGAAGTATGCCGGAACGGTGATAACGGCTTCTGTAACTTCTTGTCCCAGATAATCCTCAGCAGTTTTCTTCATCTTCTGCAGAATCATAGCTGAAATTTCCTGCGGAGTATAAAGACGTCCGTCAATATCTACACGCGGAGTATTATTGTCACCTTTCACTACTTTATAAGGAACGCGAGCAGTTTCCTTCTGTACCTGATCCCAAGTTTCACCCATGAAACGCTTGATAGAGAAAATAGTACGTTGCGGATTAGTGATTGCCTGACGTTTTGCAGGATCACCTACTTTACGTTCGCCACCGTCAACAAATGCAACGATAGACGGAGTGGTACGTTTACCTTCGCTGTTTGCGATTACTACCGGTTCATTACCTTCAAATACTGAAACACATGAATTTGTGGTTCCTAAGTCAATACCAATAATCTTTCCCATAATTATATATCTTTATTTATTTGTTTTCAATTAAACTGATTTCTTGGCGAATGGTTCACGAAGGACTTCTTTTTTCTTTGGTGCACCAACCGCACGCCCTTCATAAAACAAACGGTATGCCAAAAATAAGAATGTGACAAAGGCTGACAAAATGACTGATTTATTTGCTATATGATACTTTTAAATGGATTCATATAAGGCAAGAATGTCAGAACTCCACCAAATACAATACCTGTCAGCATCCTAGCATAATGCCATAAATGCAATCGGCCTGTTTTCTCGTTTATGAGAAAACAGGCCGACCCATATCAATTCGAATGTAGATGGATTATTGTTTCTTCAACACCAACAATTCATTTCCATTTTCACCTAACAAATATACTTTATCATCTTTCATGCTGAAACTTTTTGTTTCATTCAAAGCATTCAGCACGATAGTTTCAGTTTCCATATCAGGACACATCATCATGGTAGTAGCAACATTGTCAAATCTCAAAGAATTGGGTTTTCCATCTTCCTGCGTTAACGCACCATTTATGGTATTACAGCCCACATTACCGTAAATGCGGCTTTCATCCAAATTAAAACCGATAAAAGGGGTCACCTCAGCCGTACCTACAATCTTCTTTCCATTCACCAATTCAATAACCCATTCTCCTGAAAGATCAGACAGTGACACTTCCGGAGCCGCCTTCTTTTCCAAAGTCATCAACGGCTGACCATCTTGATTACATAGAGTTATCACGTCGGGCTTGTCAGAAACCGTCTGGAAAGAAGTCACTTTATCCAATGCACCCAATACCATCTGCTCAGTCTTCATATCAGGGCACATCATGCGGGTACTTCCTATCTGTCCAAACTTCAATGTACCTGGCTTCAGAGAGTCGGCTTCAAAACTTCCCATCATACGGTTACATCCGCTATTGCCATAAATACGTTTCTGAGCTACATCAAAACCAATGAAAGGCATTCTCTCTGTAGATATCTTCTGTCCATCCACCTCTGTAATATTCCATTCCCCATCCAGAGAAGAAACAGACAACATATTCTTTCCACTACCACAAGATACAATCAATGCTCCGGCACAAACAGCCATCATTTTCAATACTAGTTTTTTCATATTATTTTTTTGTTAAATCTGTTAGTTTAGTGTGCAAAACTAACCATTTTATTTTTCACTATAGCAATTATACACAAAAATTTTATACCTTTGTATCAATTTATATATACTAACACTTAAAGCAATGAAAAGGTTTTTAGCCATTTTAATTGGGGCAACAAGCTGTAGCCTATGCACTTATGCACAAAACGGATATATAGTCACGACTACTTCACAACAAACAAGTATTTCCGTAGAATCTTTGGAAAAACAGTTTATAAACGATCATTTCAAGTATTACAACCTGTGTGACTGGACACCAGGCATGAAATTCATGGTGATGCCGGAACGTAAAGACATCATTATTCCTCCTTTTAAATCGGCGGAAACCAACAAGGAGGTGGATACAGGAGAGTTAAAACATAAGATTTTTGAATATCTGGGTTCAGAAATTACCGAACGGGGCTTTGTACATTTTAACTTTGAATGTGAAGGGCAACAATATTATCACGAACTTAAAAACACCACTCTGGAACAATATTGCCTGAAGCCCAAAGCCGGTATTCCTACCCTTGCCTACCTGGGTGATGTGGACATAGCCAAAGAACTGCTGGAAGGACAAACCCTATATATGCGTACCAATAAAGTACGTATAGATGATCCCAACAGCATATCGGGCTATAAAGAGGTCCCGATTGGTATAAATGAAGAAGTAACAGTAACAGCTGTCGGAGTGGGCAGCCGCGCATACCCTGTAAAAATCGTATTCCAAGACAAGAAAGGAAACACCTACTATCAGCCGGTAGCTATATCAAAGACTAATTGTGGCATGGCAGACAGTGATTTTATTATGGAAAATAAAAATAAATATTTTCCAAATTCATTTAGCTTCAGTGATGCAAATACAAAAAAATCAAAGAATCTGATGAGTAAATATGGAAAAAAAACTGTCTATCTGAAAGCGGAAACGGAATGTCTGGATGAAACAGACACTCCGGTGAGACTTCCCCGATATACACAATTCACCATCAAAAATATAATCTCACAAAACAACTCTCCTTACGTCTTTTTAGAATTGGAAAACATAGATGGAAAGAATTATAAGATAAAAGCTGCATTCACCCATACGAGTGTAGTTGATGTGATTTTACAATCAGACAATTATTTTACGGATCTATTCGGCATAGGCAACTTACGAACCAAGTATCCGAATATCACAGAAGAAGTTTGGAACATGATAAGCCGCGGTAAGGTACGAAAAGGAATGACAACCGACGAATGTCGTCTGGCATTGGGTAATCCCATGCGCATCCATATAGTCACGGGTGACTATGAAACATGGTCCTACGAAAGAAAAACCTTAGATTTCACCAATAAGAAACTAGACCGTATCCACTAATACCCAAAATATTTTGTTATCTTTGCCCTGTGAACGGTAATGTCTGCCGGGCATTTTATTTTAACAAGAATAAAAAACAGCAAATGGGTAAAGTATTAATTATCGGTGCAGGCGGTGTAGGTACTGTCGTAGCACACAAAGTGGCTCAGAATCCGGATGTATTCACTGACATCATGATCGCCAGCCGTACAAAATCAAAATGTGATGCAATCGTAAAAGCTATCGGCAATCCAGCTATTAAGACTGCACAGGTAGATGCGGACAATGTAGACGAACTGGTAGCCCTGTTTAATAGTTTCAAACCCGAAATCGTCATCAATGTAGCTCTGCCTTATCAAGATCTGACCATCATGGAAGCTTGTCTGAAAGCCGGGGTGAATTATCTGGATACAGCAAACTATGAACCAAAGGATGAAGCTCATTTCGAATACAGCTGGCAGTGGGCTTATAAAAAACGTTTTGAAGACGCAGGACTGACAGCGATACTGGGTTGTGGATTCGATCCGGGAGTAAGTGGTATTTATACAGCCTACGCAGCAAAACATCATTTTGACGAGATGCACTACTTGGATATTGTGGACTGTAATGCCGGCAACCATCACAAAGCGTTCGCTACCAATTTTAATCCTGAAATCAATATCCGCGAAATTACTCAGAACGGACGTTATTATGAAGAAGGCAAATGGGTGACCACCAAGCCATTGGAATACCACAAGGATCTGACTTATCCCAATATCGGTCCTCGTGATTCCTACTTGCTGTATCATGAAGAGCTGGAATCATTAGTTAAGAATTTCCCGACCATCAAACGTGCTCGCTTTTGGATGACTTTCGGCCAGGAATACCTGACTCATCTGCGTGTCATCCAGAATATCGGTATGGCCCGCATTGACGAAATAGATTATAACGGAGTGAAAATTGTTCCGTTACAATTCCTAAAAGCCGTACTCCCCAATCCACAGGATCTAGGAGAAAATTATGAAGGCGAAACTTCTATCGGATGCCGCATCCGAGGCGTAAAGGATGGCAAAGAACGTACTTACTATGTTTACAACAACTGTAGCCATCAAGAAGCTTACAAAGAAACTGGAATGCAGGGAGTAAGCTATACAACTGGAGTTCCAGCCATGATTGGAGCCATGATGTTCCTGCAAGGATTGTGGAAACGTCCGGGAGTATGGAATGTAGAAGAGTTTGATCCCGATCCATTTATGGAACAACTGAACAAACAAGGTTTGCCTTGGCATGAAGTATTCGATGGTGATCTAGAACTTTAAAATAGTGATTAATGGCCCATAATTCATACTTGGGCCACACTAACCATTAATCATTAACCACTAAAAAATGAACATAGGAGATAAAGCCCCGGAAATATTAGGCTTAAACGAAAAAGGAGAAGAAATTCGTTTAAGTAATTACAAAGGAAAAAAGATAGTACTCTATTTTTATCCTAAGGATATGACATCTGGTTGTACTGCCCAGGCATGTAATTTGCGTGATAATTATGCGGAACTGCGCGCCCATGGTTATGAAGTAATCGGTGTCAGTGTGAATGATGCCAAATCGCATCAGAAATTTATAGAAAAGAACGAGCTACCCTTTACTCTTATTGCCGATACCGACAAGAAGTTGGTAGAACAATTCGGAGTATGGGGAGAAAAAAGTATGTACGGACGTAAATATATGGGTACATTCCGTACAACTTTCATCATTAACGAAGAAGGCGTGATTGAACGTATCATCTCTCCCAAAGAGGTGAAAACAAAAGAGCACGCACAACAAATTTTATAAACCAACAGATTTATGGCAAAAAAAGATAACGAAGAAATTCCATTCCCAGCAAGTCCGAGTGCCGGAAATAGTGAAAAACTGAAAGCGCTGCAAGCTGCAATGGATAAGATAGAGAAAACTTTTGGTAAAGGCTCTATCATGAAAATGGGTGATGACAACGTACAGGAAGTAGAAGTGATTCCTACCGGGTCTATCGCCTTGAACGCCGCATTAGGGGTAGGCGGCTATCCCAAAGGTAGAATCATAGAAATTTATGGTCCCGAATCATCCGGTAAGACTACATTGGCTATCCATGCCATTGCTGAAGCTCAGAAGGCAGGCGGCATTGCCGCTTTCATTGATGCCGAGCATGCTTTCGATCGTTTCTATGCGGCCAAACTGGGAGTGGATGTAGATAACTTATGGATATCACAACCCGATAACGGTGAACAGGCACTTGAAATTGCTGAGCAATTGATACGCTCATCCGCCATTGATATCATTGTTATCGACTCTGTCGCGGCATTGACTCCGAAAGCTGAAATTGAAGGAGATATGGGTGATAACAAAGTAGGTTTACAGGCACGTTTGATGTCTCAGGCTTTGCGCAAGCTTACGTCAGCCATCAGCAAGACCAATACAACTTGTATTTTTATCAACCAGTTGCGTGAAAAAATCGGTATCATGTTTGGTAACCCTGAAACAACTACCGGTGGTAATGCTCTGAAATTCTACGCTTCCGTACGTTTGGATATCCGTCGCTCCACTCAACTGAAAGATGGTGAAGAAGTAATCGGCAACCAGACTAAAGTAAAAGTGGTGAAAAACAAAGTGGCACCTCCTTTCCGTAAAGCCGAATTCGATATCATGTTTGGTGAAGGGATCTCAAGAGCTGGTGAAATCATTGATTTAGGTGCTGATTTAGGCATTATCAAGAAAAGCGGTTCATGGTACAGCTACAACGAAACCAAACTGGGACAAGGACGTGACGCCTCCAAACAAGTGATTCAGGACAACCCCGAACTGGCGGAAGAACTGGAAGGTCTGATTTTCGCAGCACTGAAAGAACAAGAATAATTTGATTTTTTTTGTAAAAAAAGGAAGCCATCTTAATGACTTCCTTTTATTATAACCTAGCTCCTATTCTATAATTACTTCTTCAAATCGAATCCCAACATCAAACCGTCATAAGATCCGGCTACACTATTAATGGTGGCAGCAGTAGAATTCACTTTAGAAACAGTACCTGTAATCGTTTTCAATACTGACATTAATTTATCCGCATTAAAGACCAGACTCATATCATTTCCGGTCACAGTGACATGAGCAACAGTTTTTACTCCCAATTTTCCCTTCATAGTAATGGTCTTTTCCTTATCATCGAACGTGTAAGTGCCACTCATTGTACGTTTTTTCAATGTGTATGAATAAGTTCCATCTTCATTAAAAGTATACTCACAGCCACTCATCCCTATTCTGTCATAGACAGTCTGCATCTTCTCCTCCACTTCTTTCGCAGCTACTTCTCCACCGGCTTTAGCCAGTAAATTTTCACTTTCGAACTGGCATTGCGGACCTACATATTTCCAAGTACCTATAATAGAAGATGAAGTTGTTGCTTTATCACCTACTACCGCTTTTGCTACGCCAGTCAATATAGATTTCAAATCTTGAGCATTGGCATTAACCAAAATGGCAAACATAGCCAAACACATACATAAACATTTCAACAAAGTTTTACTATTCATGTTTTATTGATTTTAATTGTTTGCAAAGATAAACAATAAACATTACAACCAAAGCAAATAATCGACCAATTGGCTTATTTTACCTTCTAATAAAAGAGACGTACCGAAAGTTTTCCAGTACGCCTCAAACAATCTTTACCAAGGTATAACAAATACTTATTCCAACTTTTCAAGTATAATTTAAAATCAACAGCTAATCGTTATATCAACGTTTCAGATTCGGATTCTTCTCAACTTCCTTCGGAGGATAATTATGATAAATGGAAGCCTCACCATTCCAAGGAACAGTTACAGACATATTCTCTTCCATTTTCAAATCTTCCTGAAGAGCATAGGTAAAAGTCGTCTTAGTTTCTTCGTTGTAGCTATAAGTCAATGTACCGGCAGGAACCAATACTTCATCCTGAGAACCACTACGGTAGTCATAACTTTCTTTGAGACGGTTCATGCGGAACTCATCAGAACGACGGGTTACCATAGCCAATACATAACCAGCCACTTCATAACCGTGTTCTTCATATGCTGCTTCTGCCAGTTGTTCAGCACTCATAGCATCCACAGCAGCTACAAATGATTCATCGGAACAAGCACGTGCACGTACCTGCTTTAGAGCAGATTTAGCCAAGCTGAGATCCTTTCCTGCGCGTGCCGCAGATTCGGCATACCAAAGAAGAACTTCTGAATAGCGGATTAGTTGATGTCGTTTGTTAATACACATACCTCCCCAAATAGGTTTGGTGTAATCGAAAGCAGCCGATGCAGGAAGTCCTGTCACAGGGTCTTTATTGACGGTAAACGCCACAAACATCGGGCGATAATCGGCAAATACTGCATTCGTACCATTATAGGGCTTTCCATCCGTAGTTGCCCACCAGTCAACCAACACTCCATTGTTTAATAGAATTTGTTTTGAATAAACAGCATCTTTACGAGGACCATCAGGAAAGTTTTTCCAATAACGGCGCTCTGCCAAAAAATCCCCCCAGCCACTCCAAAGTTTTCCTGATTGATGACAAGATGAAAGTTGTGAATCCCATTCCTGCCAACCGCCAAAATTAGAATTGTAATCTATTCCAAGGAGCGTTTCATTATGATGGTTTTTACCATAAGAGAAAACATCCTTCCATTCAGAAAGCAAAGAGTGGTCATAGGTACCCTTATTCACGCCATCCATTACTTCCTTAGCCTTGTCAGCCGCATTTGCATAATACTCGGTCTTATTCAAAGGGTAACCTGCCATCGCCATATAAACAGCTGCCAAAGTCGCCTTTACTGTCTGATCTGAAACGTAAATATTCTGTCCTTCAATGGAACGGTTAGCTTCCGTATATTTAGCCGGCAGGTTACAGGCTTCGGCAGCGTTCAAGTCTGACACGATTTGCTCATATACTTCTGCAACCGTCGATAGAGGTGTCAAATTGTTGTCTGGCAAATTATGAAGATTCATAGGCAACGGACCAAAAACACGCACCAAATTAAAATAAGCGAATGCACGCCAGTAGTAACCCTGACCAAGAGCAATATTGATTTCCTCTTGAGAAGTCACAGCCTTTCCAGCATTATCAATAATTAAATTTGCTGCCTTGATGATCGTATAAAAACGACTCCAAGTTCCTTCAAGACCTTTTGTGTCAGAAGGAGATTCAAAGGCATCTGCAGAAAGATAAGCACCCTTGTTTGATCCCGTAGTTGAGGTTACGTCATCTCCCTGGCATTGCACAATCATCGGATTAGAGTTACATTGGGATGCCTGTACTTTGGCATATAGGGCATAAACACTCATATCCAGTTCGTTTTGATTGGAAAAGAAATTTTCAGGGGTTAATTTTCCTTTCGGGTTTTCAGTCAGAAAATCACTGCAAGAAGGCATTGCCAACATAGATGCTGCAATAAAGCAGCCTAATACTATTTTATTTTTCATAATTGTCAATCATTTAGAAGTTCATACGTACACCAAAAGTAAAAGTTCTAGGAGTAGGATAAGTACCCGTATCAATACCATTTGCACGATCACCATAGTCACTTGAAAAAGAGTAACCAGCAGGATTGGATCCCTTGTAACTGGAAATAGTGAAGAGATTCTGAATACTGAAACTGAGCCGCAGGTCGGCTATTTTGGTCATGCTTTTCGGAAAATCGTAAGCTAAAGTCACATTCTCGCAACGGAAATAATCTGCATTCTCCACCCATTTGGTCGAATTGCCCAGATATTGATTGTTTTCAACACGGGGATCGGGCATCGTCTTACCTATTTCCTTCAAAAAATCCGCATCAGTAAACATTCGTGAATTACCAATCATAGAGTTCATGGCAAAACGGAGGGCGTTCAAACGTTTGGCACCGAAAGATGAATTGAAAAATGCATTCAAGCTCCAGTTTTTATAACGCAGCGAATTGTTCCATCCCAGTGTAAAGTCGGGACTTGCTTTACCGAGCACAACACGATCATCTGTAGACGGATTACGTGTTATTTCATCATTGGCAGTATAAAAAGTGTCATATCCTTCATTGTCTATTCCTGCCCAACGATAACCAAAGAAAGTACCGATCGCTTCACCTTCCTTAATAATAGTACAATCAGTGATAATGGACTGGAAAGAACCACCATAAATAATGGGTTCCTGAGCAGTCAGTTTTGTTACCTTATTTTTCAAGTAAGTACCATTCAGTGTGGTTGACCAACTCCAATCCTTGCTTTGAACGATATTTGCAGTAAGAGCAATATCAAAACCTTGGTTGGAAACCTCACCGGCATTAATCAAATAAGAAGTTCCACCCAAATAATCAGCCAACTTGGTTGAAAGAAGTGCATCAGATGTCTTTTTATTGAAATAATCCACACTCAAGTCAATACGATTATTAAAAAGGCCCAAGTCGAAACCCACATCAAACTGCTTTGTCTTTTCCCATTTTATATCAGGAGTTGCAAGCGTATTGGCCCAATAACCGGTTACTCCTGAAGAATTACCGAAATAAGTGGTAGTCGTATTAAGGATTGCAAGAGTTGAATAAGGATCAATATCCTGATTACCTATAACACCATAACTGGCACGTATCTTCAAATTACTGATAAGGTCACGGGTACTTTCCATAAACGATTCATTGGAAGCAGTCCATGCAACAGCTACAGAAGGGAAATACCCCCACTTATCATTGGTGAAACGGCTGGAACCATCGGCTCGAAACGTACCAGTCAGCATATAGCGATTATCGTAATTATAGATAACACGTCCTACCCCTGAAAGCAATGCCCAATCCGAATAGCCGTTGGTTGCATCACGTGTGACAGCATTCTTCACATCCCACCAGCCTACTGATTCAGCTTGAAGTGAAGAACCGGAAATCCCCATATTACGAATCGTACTTTTTGTTGCTTCCCAAACCCCTGTTACGGTCAAATAATGTTTGTCATTCCAGGTATGATTATAGGTGATGTTGTTTGAGGACTGAAGCAACATCCGCTGTAAATTACTGTTACCCATGCTATTCTTTCCTGCACCGTTTACAGCTTGTGGTGTGAAGCTATAGGAAGTATTATTATAATAATCAACCCCATTGCTGCTTGTAAAAGTCAAGCCTTTGATAATATTGAATTTAAGATCAATATGTCCGCTGAACACATCGCGACGGCGCTCACTTTCGCTGGCTGCGATTATACCATAAGCATTAGCCTGAATCGTACCATAAGGGTCCCAATTATAGTAACCATTTTTATCTGTCATAGTCATGGTCGGAGAGGAATTAAAGGCTATCCACAAGGGATTATAACCTGACATCTCCAATCCCCCAATACCCTTACCAACACCATGAGATGCGTTTAAATCGACAGTAACATCCAGCCATTTAGCCATAGAGATCTTAATGTTGGCTTTAGCCGAATAACGTTCATAACTATTTTTGTCAATGACACCTTCATCACCCATATAGTTAGCGGAAACATACGTTTGAGTTCCTTCAGAGCCTTTTGAAAAGACAAGCTTGTAGTTTTGAGTCACACCTGTACGGAACATCTGATCCGTCCAATCAATACCGGGATTACTGCCATCCAAATAATCAGAAACCTCACTCGCACTAATACCCGCATAATCAACAAGTGCTTGGGCATAAGTTTTGGTATCCATCATCTTGGGAAGATTGGTAGCCTGAGAGATTCCTACCGAGGCGTCAAAAGTGATGTTAGTCTGCCCTTTCACACCACTCTTGGTTGTAATGATAACAACACCGTTGGCGCCACGTGAACCATAGATAGCAGTGGAGGAAGCGTCCTTCAGAATTTGCATACTTTGAATATCTTCCGGATTTATACCTTCAAGACCCGACTCACGAACCATACCATCTACGACATAAAGGGGATCATTACTTTTATTAATGGAATTGGTACCACGAATGCGAATCTTTACCGAACCACCCGGAACACCATCACTGACCACATTCACACCTGCAACACGCCCTTGAAGCGCATCACTTACTTGAGTAATGGGCTGGTCCTTAAAATTCCTGCTATCCAAAACGGAAACCGAACCTGCCAAGTCAGCCTTACGTACTGTACCATAACCCACCACAACCACTTCATCCAAAGTCTCAGTATCTTCCTGTAAGGTTATAGTCAAATTCTTTTGCCCTTTTACCAATATATTTTGAGCAATATATCCGATATAAGAGATCTTCAACGTAGCATTGGGCTTCACATTCAATGTAAACTTACCTTCAAAATCGGAGATAACCCCATTTACGGTTCCTGCCTCTACAATGTTTACACCGACTAATGGTTCTCCACTCGCATCAATAACTGTACCAGTTACACTAATTGTCTGTTGCTGTACTATTACTACGTTGTCACTCATATTTCCGGCAATTGCATACCCGGCATTACCCGACATCAATATACCCATACTCATTGGTACAGCTTTCAAAATTGGATTGTACCACGCAGACTCGAACAGCCTACCTAATGGCAATAATTTTTTCCTCATAAAATTCTTAAATCATTTAAGGTTAAACTAAGTTTGATGATTTGCAGCAAAATTAACTATATCCCCCCTCAAGAGGGGTCCGTGTGCGTATAAAACAAATCAACTATCGTCTAAATTTTAAAAAGTAATACGATAAAAATCAAAAATCATATAAATTAGTTCCTTATTTATCTAAAAAAAAGATTTGTGAAGCTTTTCTCTATCAGGAAAAAAGTTTAATTTTGTTCTAAAATCATAAAGAGATGTACCGAATTCTACTTATACTATATATTATATGGGGAGGGGTGTCAATTGCAAGTGGACAAGACTTTAATTACTCTTTCACCCAACTTTCCACTAATCAAGGATTATCACAAGCTTCTGTTACCTCCGTTACGATGGATCAGAAAGGAAGACTATGGATAGGTACTCAGAGCGGCTTGAACTATTATTTCCAGCAGCAACTAAAAACCTTCATTCACCATGAAAGTGATTCCCTATCCTTACCTAACAATTACATCAATCACATAGTAGAAGATTCATTAGGTACCATCTGGGTGGCCACCTCCAAAGAGATGGTTTTATATAACAGCGATAATCATAATTTCACGCCTACTGGATACAATTGTATTTATTCTTCCCTCTGCATTGAAGGAGGTATATTGTTTGGAAGTGAGAATATCATTTTCCGCTATAATTATAAAAGCCGGACCATGGACAGCATCTATATTTGCCAGAAGAAGAATTTGGATATATCCGAATACCGGATACAAAAAATGGTTCAGTTGAAAAAAAATAAAATACTGATAGGGACCAAAGAACAAGGTATCTATCTCTATGATTGTTGCACGCAACAGCTCACCCGTTTCACATCAGATATCCATCATCTACTGATTTCGCTCTATGTGGTATCAGACAAGTATGTATATGCCTCTTTTTACGGCAATGGGATTTATTGCTACAACCAAGATGGCAAGATAGTAAAGTCTTATACATCAAAGACTTCTTCTTTAAACAATAACTATGTGCTAGACATCATCGAACATAAAGGACAATTATGGATTGCTACAGACGGAGGAGGTATCAATATACTTGACATGAACTCCGACCAAATCAAAGTAATGTGTCATGTGGCTGGAGACAACTTCTCTTTGCCTGTCAATTCTATTGTCTTATTATACGAGGACAGAAACGGGAACTTATGGGCAGGTAGTGTCCGAGGGGGTATCTTTAACATTAAGAAAACCTATATAAGAACTTATAAAGATGTAGCCCTGAACAACTCCAACGGTTTAAGCGATAAGTCTATCATTTCCTTATATGAAGATGACGATGACAAATTATGGATTGGTACAGATGGAGGAGGTATTAATCTATATGATCCACACACCGATCAGTTTACCCATTTTCCTTCGACCTACGGAGACAAAGTGGCCTCTATCGCCAAAATATCTGAAAAGGAGTTGATGGTATCTCTTTACACAAAGGGTATATTTATTTTCAATAAAATAACCGGCACTTACCGCCCCTTTACCATTGTTGATGAAGGTACAAATTACAAAGAATGCTTCTATGGCTATCTTCCATTGGCCCATCAAGTAGCCAATGATAAAATTTACATTATCAGTTACCGTCCATGGGTATACCATCCATTAAGTGGAAAATTCTCTTTAATGCCCACCAACAATCTGAAAAATACGGATGCATTGCGTCTCGTCTATTCCAATGAGCATTTCTCATTATTAAAACGTGTCAATCAAATATTTTATGTACCTCAAGAAAACGACAGTATCAGCCTTTTATGTGAAATAGACCCAGAGGAGACAATTACAGCTCTTGCCTATCAGGATAGTACTATTTGGATAGGTACGGACCGAGGTCTGGGATGTTATGATATGATACACAAAAAATTCCACCATATACATACCAACTATTTTGAAAAAATATCTTTCCTCATTGGCGACAAAAAAGGAAGATTATGGATTTGTGCACACAACAAACTATTTTCTTATCTGATTAAAGAAAAGAAATTCACATTGTGGAACAGTTCTGACGGATTTCTGCCTAACGACATACTAGCTGCCCACTACACACTATCCAATCCCAATTTTGTTTATTTGGGAGGTGCGGAAGGGCTGGTGAAAATCAATACCAATATTCCTCAGTCTGAAACGCAAATACCTCAGATAAGTCTGGCAGATATTAAATTTAACGGATGTTCTTATCTGAAACAAATGAAGAATCAGACACTTCATATTCCATGGAATTACAATTCATTGACCATTCATATATGTGTAAAAAATGAAGATATCTTCCAAAAGAACTTGCTCAGATATACCATATCAGGCAGAGGAAAACAAACGGTCGAAAGTTTCGACTCCGAACTCTCTTTATCTTCCCTGTCACCAGGTAAATATAAAATCTGGGTATCAAGCAGCACCAAAGATGGTGAATACACTACTCCTGTACCCATAATCAACATTGTCATCACTCCACCCTGGTATAAAAGTAGTTGGTTTTTCTCGATATGTACTCTTTTATTTATTCTTCTTTCCATTAAAATAGCTCTTTGGGTATTTCATAAGAAAAAGAAGGAAATGAGAGATGAAATGGGCGATTTTGTCCAAACCGTCCTCTATAATGTACTGGGAAATAAAGAAGAAAATACAAAAGAGAAAGACTTGGAAGAAATAACAGATACTTCATATCCTCAAGCAATGGAAGCAACTCCGCTCAGCAGTGCTGACGCAGATTTCATAAAAAAACTGGATCAAATTATCAATGAGAATCTATCAAGTGAAAAACTATCTATCAAGTACCTGACAGATACCATGGCCATGAGCCGTGCATCTTTATATAATAAAGTAAAGCAAATTACCGGATTAGGGGTCAATGAATATATCAACAGACTACGCATAGAACGCTCTGTATACCTTTTAGCAAATACCAATCTGAGCATTAGCGAGATTTCCTATGAAGTAGGTTTTTCTTATCCGCGCTATTTCAGTACTTCATTTAAACAGATGAAAGGGGTTACACCTTCACAATTCAAGGAGAAAAACAAAAATAGCGGACACATATAAACTGTTAGAGCAAATAAGGCCTGCCATTTATTATTTTGGACGAAATAAAGAACTGACATTCAGATTCTTTACTTCGTCCAACAGGTCATAAAATGATACCAATATTAACAAGCCTTGAAACTCATATCCAGCCCCTTCACGGAGTGAGTCAGCGCACCGAAAGAAATGAAATCCACTCCTGCCTGCGCATAAGGTAACATGGTATCGTAAGTAATACCTCCGGAAGATTCGGTTTCGCAACGTCCACCTACTATTTCTACAGCCTTACGAGTATCTTCGGGTGTAAAGTTATCGAACATGATACGGTCTACCCCTTCTGCCAATGCCTGATTCAATTCATCAAAGTTGCGTACTTCCAATTCAATTTTCAGATCCTTACCTTTCGCCTTGCAATACTCTTTTGCGCGAGATACTGCATTGTGTATGCCGCCTGCAAAGTCTACATGATTGTCTTTCAGCAGGATCATATCAAACAAACCGATACGGTGATTACATCCTCCTCCTATCTTTACAGCCATCTTCTCCATGATACGCATACCCGGAGTTGTCTTACGGGTATCAAGTACACGAGTTTTCGTACCTTCCAGTTTCTTCACATATTTATTGGTCATAGTAGCAATGCCACTCATGCGTTGCATGATATTCAGCATCAAGCGTTCTGTCTGAAGAAGTGACTGAACTTTACCTTCCACCACCATAGCCACATCACCCGGTTTCACGTGAGTTCCATCTTGAATGAACACCTCCACCTTCATTGTGGGATCAAAACGGCGAAATACTTCTTTAGCCACTTCAATGCCTGCCAAAATACCTTCTTCCTTAATCAACAACTTTGATTTTCCCATTGCATCTGCGGGAATACATGACAAGGTAGTATGATCCCCATCACCTATATCTTCAGCAAAAGACAGGTCTATCAGTCTGTCTATTAAGTCTTTTACTACTAATTCGTCCATAATGTTATCGTTTTTTTATGAATTGATAGGCAAAGGTAGAGATTTTCCGTATTTTTGCAAAGTAAACCAGAAAAGAACGTATGAAATTTACATTATTAGTAGTAGGACGCACTGTCGAAAAACATTATATCACCGCTATCAATGATTATGTGGAACGTACCAGGCACTTCATTTCTTTCGATATGGAAGTCATCCCCGAACTCAAGAACACCAAAAACCTGAGTATGGAGCAACAAAAAGAGAAGGAAGGAGAACTAATTCTGAAAGCTTTGTTGCCGGGCGATGTAGTGGTTTTATTGGATGAACATGGAAAAGAATTCCGTTCCGTAGAATTTGCCAACTGGATAGAACGCAAAATGCACACTGTAAACAAACGGTTAGTATTCATCATTGGGGGACCATACGGATTTGCACCCAAAATATATGATGCAGCCCAAGAAAAGATCTCATTATCCAAGATGACCTTCTCACATCAAATGATACGCCTTATTTTCGTAGAACAGCTATACCGGGCGATGACTATATTGAATAACGGTCCTTATCATCATGAATAGAAATATATAGCGGTTAGTGATTAACACCTGCGGCATAATAGCGCAGTCCATTCATCACTAACCACTAATTCTCTCCCTATTTTCCAATTTCAAAGTCCACACACACTGGTAAATGGTCGCTATAGCCACCATGATATTTCTTTCCCCAGTAGGTACGTGATGGGATATCACCACCATATTTTTCATCCTCTTCCAATAGGAACGGATATTTTAAAATCTGTGCCTTATCATATGAAGTGCGCATACTATCATGCCCTTGTAACAAAAAACCGGAAACAATCAGCTGATCAAGTACGCCCCACTCACCTCGATAACGATAGGTTCCCTCCTTACGCCCGTCCATCAGATTATACAGTTTCTTAGCCTGTACTTCACCTTTCGGAGCCACGGCACCCAATACTTTAGCTATCGAATTATTAGTGGGATAATCATTAAAATCACCCATTATCATCACATTGGGATGCTGGCGAAGGTTTATGATGGAATCTGCCGCTATGTTCAATATCTGTGCAGTGAAAAGACGATAAGGCTCACTTTTTTCCTCACCACCGGCACGAGACGGCATATGGCACACAAACACGTCCAAAGTATCACCTGATGCTACCTGCCCCATCACATGAAGGATATCACGTGTAGGGCGGCGTTCCATCTCCTTATAAGGAACAGAAAGGCTGTTTTTGCCCAGCAACTTAAAACTTCCTCGCTGATAAAGCAACGCCACATCAATACCACGCTCATCAGGAGAATCAGTTATGACATAACGATAACCTGCCTCGCGTAATGGCGAGTTTTCTGTCAGATCTTTCAAGCAATGATCATTTTCCACTTCACAAAGCCCCACCAAATCGGGAACATTTTCCTCACCGGTGGCAATAATAACCTTAGCTATCTTAGCCAATTTATCATGATAGCGCGCTTGTGTCCATCCTTTCGGAGCATCTGGCAAAAATTCATAATCATTTTTCAACGTGTCGTGCTGACAATCGAACAAATTCTCTACATTATAGAACATTACCCGAAACGGTTCCTGTGCATACGTCACCCCTACCAGGTAGCACAAACAAAGAAATAAAATTGTTTTCTTCATATAAATTATTTTGTCGGTATATTAACCAATACATCCAGCAAATGACGCCAGAATTTATCTACAGTAGGTATCAGCATACGCTCATCAGGTGAATGAACACCACGCAGAGTAGGTCCAAAAGAAACCATATCCAGTGACGGATATTTCTCAAGGAACAAACCACACTCCAATCCGGCATGAATTGCCTTTACTTTAGGTTCCACACCAAAAAGTTTTTTATAGCTATCTACCGCAACTTTCAAAACTGGAGAATCCGTATTCGGTTTCCACCCTGGATAGCCTTCACCAGTTGTTACTTCAGCACCTCCCAAAAGAAAAGCAGAACGGATCATCTCGGACATATCCTTGCGTGATGAAAGAATGGAGCTGCGCTGGCTAGTCACTATTTTAATCTTGTTTCCCTCTACCTGTTTGATGGAAGCAAGATTAGACGAAGTTTCTACTAATCCCGGAATATCCTGACTCATGGCATACACTCCATTGTGCACAGCGTAAACAGCTCTCAGAAGGTGTCCGGCAGTAGTCATATCTATCGCTTCCTTACAAGGGGATTCAGAAGAGAGTTCGGTTCTCAAGTTCGGTTCTGTCGCAGCATATTCATTCTCCAGTTCTGCGGTATAGATATTCAAATCTACACGAACCGATTCCTTATCCTTCATAGGTACCGCACATAATGCCTGTGCCTCACGAGGTATGGCATTATGCAGGTTTCCGCCATCAATCTCACATAAATATAAAATATATTTAGAAGCCAACTGGGTCAGAAAACGATTCAGCAGCTTATTGGCATTCGCTCTACCTTTATTAATATCATCACCGGAGTGCCCACCAGTCAATCCCTTGACCGCCACACGGAAATAGAAATAATCCTGTGGGGCAGAAACAGGCTGATAAGTAAATTCCGCTGTAGTATTTGCCCCACCGGCACAGCCGATAAATAATTCTCCTTCATCTTCCGAGTCCAAATTAATCAGAATATCACCAGTCATAAACCCTGGCTTCAATGCAAAAGCACCTGTCAATCCAGTTTCTTCATCCACCGTGAAAAGACACTCCAGCGGACCATGCTCTATATCAGTAGCAGCCAATATAGCTAATTCTGTCGCCACACCGATACCATTATCCGCCCCCAATGTAGTACCTTTGGCTTTCAACCATTCACCGTCCACCACTGTTTCAATAGGATCAATTAGAAAATCATGCTCCACATCACTGTTTTTTTCACAAACCATATCTATATGAGACTGCAAAATCACAGTTTTCAAATTCTCCTTACCCGGAGTGGCAGGCTTTTTAATTAATACATTGCCTACTTCGTCTGTCTTGGTTTCCAAACCATGTTCTCTACCGAAGGCTTTCAAATAAGCAATTATTTTCTCCTCTCTTTTAGAGGGACGGGGTACCTTACATATCTCTTCAAAATAATAAAAGACAGATGCAGGCTTTAAATTCTTTTCATTCATAATCATGTCGTTTAGGCAAATTCAGTTTCCAAATTTGCAAAAAATAGTTAAATAATTCTCTTAAATAGGACACTTCCTCTTTTTTAATGAAAAAAGAGAAAGCTAAATCATTGCAAAATTCTATATTTGCTATGCAAATTTAGTCCGCAGACACGAAATGCTTCAATAAATTTGGCATTTCCCTTGCCTTACACTAACTTTGCACCACAAAAATAATAGAAATGCTTGATACTATCCTTATAACTGTGTTAATAGTTGCTATCTGTATAGCATTATTGTCTATCGGAATCTTTCTAAAAGGAAAGTTTCCAAACACGCATGTAAGCGGTAATAAGGCACTCCGTAAAAAAGGAATAGGCTGTGTGCAATCACAAGATCGTGAAGCACGCAAACCTAATAAAAATGCCATAGCCGAAATTGAAAAGCAAAGCAAAACGGATAATAATTAATAAACAATACGTGAAAAAGATTATGAAAAGAACAAATTTCATCCTGAATGGATTTCTAGCGCTAGCCATCGTGTTAGTGTTCGCACAATGTAGCGACAAAAACAACAACGCTGCAACTTCTTCCGCTGCTCCGGCTGCCGGCGTTGCAGGTTCCTCAAACATGAAAATAGCTTATGTGGAAATCGATTCACTGTTGACTAAGTACAATTTCTGGAATGACTTAAATGAAGTGATGATACAGAAAGAAGAAAATATCCGCACTACTTTAAATGAAAAAGCAAAGAAGCTGGATGCTGATGCTAAAGAATTCCAACGCAAACTGGAAAATAATGGCTTTGCTACACGTGAACGTGCTGAACAAGAACAGATGAGACTGATGAAGCAACAACAAGAACTGCAGGCACTCCAACAGAAACTAAGCGACGAGCTAGCTTCTGAAAACCAAAAGAACAGCTTGCAGTTACGTGATTCTATCAATTCATTCTTGAAAATTTATAATCAGAACAAAGGATATGATCTGATTATCAGCAATACAGGATTTGACAACTTGCTATACGCTAATCCGGCATACAACATCACACAAGAAATCATTGACGGACTGAATGCACGTTATACTCCCTCTTCTGTAAAAAAATAATAGTTCATCAACCTTATATATGCAAAGCCGGAACAGTCTACTGTTCCGGCTTTACTTTTAAACAAAAAGCACCCTATAAACGTTTTTATTATAATAAAAATAACGAAAGGAGAACATTATGGAAAGATTTGAAGATTTAATCACCTCAAACATCCCTGTATTAGTTGATTTTTTTGCTGAATGGTGCGGACCTTGCAAAGCCATGAAACCTATTTTAGAAGAATTAAAAGGAATAAAAGGGGAAAAAGTAAGAATTGTCAAGGTAGATGTAGACAAACATAAAGAAATTGCTGCATACTATCAGATTCAGTCAGTTCCCACACTAATGATTTTTAAAAACGGTAAGCAATTGTGGCGACAAAGCGGTGTAATGCGTGCCAATGATTTAAGCACTATTCTAGCCCAATATGAGTAAAATATGAAGAAAACAATCACATGTATTCTATTAACTGCCGGATTAACGGGATATCTCAGTGCCCAAACTCCTGTCCAGGATAAGTCAGATAAAAATTCAGGAAAAGTCATACGTATGGACAAACAAATGTTCTTGGATAATATATTTGACTACACTTCCGGTTCCACTAACTGGAAATACAAAGGAGAGAAACCGGCAGTTATTGATTTTTACGCCACATGGTGTGGTCCCTGCCGTATGGTTGCCCCTCTGCTAAAAAGTCTGGCCAAAGAATACAAAGATCGAATTGCATTTTACAAAGTAGATACAGACAAACAAAAAGAATTATCTGCCGTTATGGGAATACAGTCACTGCCCACCATCATCTTTATCCCCAAAACGGGACAGCCACAAATCATTATAGGAGCAGCCAATAAAGCTACTTTCAGGAAAGCCATTGAAGAAGTGTTACTGAAAGAATGAGAAACAAGCCCTACACATCTCTAATCTAAATATAACCAATAAAAGAGAGGGGGCAATAATAATTGCTCCCCCTCTCTCCATTTATACTATAGCAAATTGTATATTATTTCTTGAAATATCTGTTGTACAAACCTTCAAAACCTTTGCCGTGACGAGCTTCGTCCTTAGCCATTTCGTGAACTGTATCGTGAATAGCATCCAAGTTCAAAGCTTTTGCACGAGTAGCAATGCGTTTCTTGTCAGCACAAGCACCTGACTCAGCATTCATTCTCTTTTCCAAGTTAGTCTTTGTATCCCACACACAGTCACCCAGCAACTCAGCAAACTTAGCAGCATGTTCTGCTTCTTCCCAAGCATAACGTTTGAAAGCTTCAGCAACTTCAGGATAACCTTCGCGGTCTGCCTGACGGCTCATTGCCAAATACATACCAACTTCTGTACATTCACCCATGAAATGGTTGTTCAAATCCTTAATCATTTCTTCATCACAACCTTTTGCTACGCCGATAACGTGTTGGTCTGCAAATTCCAATCCACCTTCTGTTTCTACCATTTCGTTAAACTTAGAAGCAGGCGCTTTACACAACGGACATTTTTCAGGAGCTGCATCACCTTCATGAATATAACCACAAACTGTACAAATAAACTTTTTCATAATTTCTTTTTTTATTAGTTAGTCAATATTTTATTTATTAGTTAATCATCTACTCTCTATCCTTTTTAACTTCTTTCTTAATCTTCTTTAGAACAAGCAGGGCATATACCTTTATAATATTGGTGAATTTCATCCACTTTGAATCCATTCATATCAATTTGCTCTACTTTTTTCACTTCATTACTATAGGGCAAATCGAATATTTTACCACATTTCTTGCAAAGGAAATGAGCATGCAGGGAAGTATCACCGTCGAAACACGCATTCTTTTCATCAATTGTAAGCATTAAAGCTGCTCCATGCTCGACAAAGAGTTTCAGTGTATTATACACTGTAGTCTTGGATAAGGTTGGAATATCCTTACATAGCGCCAAATAAATCTCATCGATAGAAGGATGAGTTTTATGAGCCAACAAATAATCCATAATAGCTATGCGCTGTACGGACGGCTTAATGTTATAACTGATAAGATAATCGTAACTCTTCATATATTCCCTTTTTGTAACTATTACAATTTTATTTCATGTGCAAAGATAGATAGTTATTCGCAACAAACAAATAAATCACGCACTTTTTTTTATTTTTTTTATTTAGAGGTATAAATCGGGAAAGAATGATTAATTTTGCAGGTATATATAATAATAGGTATAATATGAAATACGGTTTTGTAAGAGTGGCGGCTGCCATTCCGATAGTGAAAGTGGCTGACTGCAAATTTAATGCACAACAGATTGAAACTCAAATTGCCATAGCAGACGGGAAAGGAGTACAAATTATCATTTTCCCCGAACTAAGTATTACAGGGTATACTTGCGCCGACTTGTTCGGTCAGTCTTTACTGTTGGAAGAAGCAGAAATGGCTTTAATGCAGATTATGAATAATACCCGACAAATGGATATCATCTCTATTATAGGGATGCCTGTGGTTATGAATTCCACGCTGCTGAACAGTGCTGTTGTTTTCCAAAAAGGGAAAATACTGGGTATTGTTCCTAAAACATATTTACCTAATTATAAAGAGTTCTATGAACAACGCTGGTTTACCTCTGCTCTGAACCACCCGGATGCCAATGTACGCCTCTGCGGACAAAATGTACCGGTCAGCGCCAACCTGCTTTTCGACACTCCGGAAACTTGCTTTGGCATTGAAATCTGCGAAGACATGTGGGCCCCCATTCCGCCCAGTTCCGCATTAGCACTGAAAGGAGCGGAAATCATTTTCAACATGTCTGCCGACAATGAAGGAATAAGCAAGCATAATTATGTCCGTTCATTAGTCAGTCAACAATCAGCACGCTGTCTGGCAGGATATGTATTCAGTTCATCCGGTTTCGGCGAATCAACCACAGACGTTGTTTTTGCAGGCAACGGACTGATATATGAAAACGGCACGTTACTTGCCGAGTCTGAACGTTTCTCATTCAAGGAACAATTGGTCATCAGTGAAATAGACGTGGAGCGTCTTCGTGGTGAACGGTTGACCAATACCACTTTTGCCGCCAATATCGGCAACTGCCCGGGACGTCCCGCCATCCACATCAGTACAGAATTTGTCAACACACGCGATCTTAGTCTGACGCGCAGTATAGAAGCTCATCCTTTTGTTCCTCAAGGCAAAGAATTGGATGAACGCTGTGAAGAAATCTTCGCTATCCAAATAGCAGGACTAGCCAAACGTCTGGTACACACTCACTGCAAGACTGTAGTAGTCGGTATTTCCGGTGGTCTGGATTCCACCTTGGCACTTTTGGTCTGTGCCAAGACTTTCGATAAATTGGATCTGCCACGAAAAGGTATCATCGGCATCACCATGCCTGGTTTCGGTACTACCGACCGTACTTATAACAATGCTCTCCATCTGATGGCTTCACTAGGTGTTACCATTAAAGAAATCAGCATAAAGGAATCCTGCATCCAACACTTTAACGATATAAACCACGACATGACCGTACACGATGTAACCTACGAAAACAGCCAGGCACGCGAACGGACTCAAATTCTGATGGATGTTGCCAACCAACTGGGCGGTCTTGTCATTGGTACGGGAGACCTTTCAGAACTTGCCCTAGGCTGGGCCACCTACAATGGCGACCATATGTCTATGTACGGAGTCAATGGAAGCATTCCCAAAACACTGGTCAAATACCTGGTAAATTGGGTGGCTTTGAATGGCATGGATAATGAATCACGTATTACCCTGCTCGATATTGTAGACACTCCTATCAGTCCCGAACTGATTCCTGCTGATGAAAACGGCAATATAAAACAAAAGACAGAAGATTTGGTAGGACCATACGAACTGCATGATTTCTTCCTTTATCAATTCCTACGTTTCGGTTTTCGTCCCGCCAAGATATTCTTCCTGGCAAGTATCGCTTTTCGTGATACATACGATGAGGAAACAATCAAAAAATGGCTTACTATATTCTGCCGCCGTTTCTTTCAACAACAATTCAAACGCTCTTGCCTGCCCGATGGTCCCAAAGTGGGATCTGTATCACTCAGTCCCCGAGGTGACTGGCGTATGCCGAGCGATGCCAGTGCAGCTTCATGGCTGAAAGAATGCGAAGAGCTATAAACCACATAAAAAAGTAAGTCGGCTTCAAAGACAAAGTAACTTAACTTACTCGCCCAACTAAGTTAAGTTACTTTGTCTTTGAAGCCGACTTAAATACATCCCTTGCTTGAGGGTACTTCAAAATGGTAAATATCTCTTCGCACAGCCATCTTTATGGCACGAGCCAAAGCTTTGAAAATACCTTCTATTTTATGATGCTCATTCTGCCCCTCGGCTTTGATATTTAAATTCATACGAGCTGCATCACTCAATGATTTAAAAAAATGAAGAAACATCTCGGTAGGCATCTCCCCTATTTTCTCCCGATGAAACTCAGCATCCCATACCAACCATGCTCTACCGCCAAAATCCAAAGCTACCCGACAAAGACAATCATCCATGGGCAAGCAATATCCGTAACGCTCAATGCCACGCTTGCTGCCCAATGCCCGATAAATACATTCACCCAAAGCAATGGCGGTATCTTCAATAGTATGATGTTCGTCCACTTCCAAATCACCTTTTACTTTAATGGTCAGGTCAATACCACCATGCTTTCCAATCTGTTCCAACATGTGATCAAAAAAACCAATACCTGTGGAAATATCACATTTTCCGCTGCCATCTAAATTTAAACTGATATAAATATCCGTTTCCTTCGTAGTACGACGGACCTCCGCTATACGTTCTCCGGCAAAAAGGAATTCAGCGACCTTATCCCAATCCGTAGTCGCCAATACACAGTAGGATTCCAAGTTCTTTTCCTTCAGAATATCCATATTTTCTTGCAACAAAATAGCCTTACAGCCCATATTTTTAGCCAGTTCCACATCGGTAGCGCGATCACCAATAACAAAACTGTTAGCCAAATCATAATCACCGGTAAGATATTTTCCCATCATTCCTGTTCCAGGCTTACGGGTAAACACATGGTCTTCCGGAAAACTGCGGTCTATCAAGATATCATCAAAAATGATGCCTTCCCCCTCCAATGTCTTCAACACCAGGTTGTGCACCGGCCAAAAGGTATCCTCAGGAAAAGAAGAAGTACCGAGACCGTCTTGATTGGTAACCATCACAAATTCAAAGTCGAGTTTGCTGCGGATAAATCCCAAATTACGAAATACCTTAGGATAAAACTCCAATTTATGGAAAGAATCCAATTGGTAGTCAACCGGTGGCTCTATAACCAACGTACCGTCACGATCTATAAACAACGCTTTCTTCATACTTCAACATTCATAATTCTTCAATGCTTCCAACAACATATCATTCTCCGGACGTGTACCAATAGTCACACGCAAACAATCACGACATAAAGAAATACTGGTACGGTTACGCACTATGATACCTTTACCTACCAAATAATTATATATTTTCTTGGCATCTGTCACTTTAGCTAGAAAGAAATTGGCATCCGTAGGATAGATTTTCTCACAACAAGGCAGTTCTACAAATTCATTGACCAAACGCGTCCGTTCTTCCAATAACGACTTTACCCAACGTTCTACCTCATAATGCCGGTGCAACATCATAACAGCCTCTTTCTGTGTCAGCAGATTCACATTATACGGATATTTAATCTTACTGAAAATAGAGATGATTTCTTTAGACGCAAAGGCCATGCCCAAACGAATGGCAGCACATCCCCATGCCTTAGAAAAAGTCTGAAAGACAATCAAATTAGGATATTTATCTAAATCGGCAAGGAAAGACGGCGCATCAGAAAAATCGGAATAGGCCTCGTCTATAATCACCAATCCCTGAAAAGTATCCAGTAATTTTTCCATTTCCCTACGATCCAGGTTATTACCGGTAGGATTATTGGGCGAGCAAAGAAAAACCAGTTTGGTGTGATCGTCTGTTGCCGCCAATAGTTTATCGGCACTGAACTGATAGTTTTCATCCAATAACACCTTGCGATATTCTACATCGTTGACATCGGCACACACCTGATACATACCATAAGTAGGGTCAATAGCCACTACATTATCCACCCCCGGAATACAGAACGCGCGATACACCAAGTCAATAGCCTCATCACTGCCGTTTCCCAGAAAGATCGTATCGGGGTCTACCTTTTTAATAGGAGCTATCATATTCTTCAATTCCCGCTGCATAGGATCAGGATAACGGTTATTAGGTGTATTGTACGGGTTCTCATTGGCATCCAGAAAAACAGATGCCTCCGCTCCATTATATTCGTCACGTGCCGATGAATAGGGTTTCAAAGCCCAAATATTCGGGCGCGTCAATTCTTTCAAATCTTTCATCTTTATACTGTTTTTAATCTTACGGTTACTGCATTCTTATGCGCACCCAGTTGTTCATTAGCCGCCATCACCTCAATAGCAGGACCGATATTCTGAATACCCTCGCCATTAATCTCCTGAAAAGTGATTTTACGGATAAAACTATCCAGACTCACCCCACTATACGCTTTGGCATAACCATTGGTAGGTAAAGTATGATTGGTTCCGGATGCATAATCACCGGCACTCTCCGGAGTAAGTGAACCTAGAAATACAGATCCGGCATTGACAATACGCTCTGCCTGTTCCATATAATCCCTGGTCTCGATAATCAAATGCTCGGGAGCATATTCATTCGTCAGAGCAATTGCCTCATCCATATCCCTCACCAAAATCAATTTGCTGCTTGCCAACGACTTTTCGGCTATTTCCCATCTGGGAAGCAAAGCCAACTGGCGTTGTACCTCATACTCCACCTCCTTCATTAATTTCTCAGAAGTAGTTATCAGCATGGCCTGACTATCAACTCCATGTTCCGCCTGTGAAAGCAAATCGGCTGCCACAAATACAGGATTAGCCGTCTCGTCGGCCAGCACTTCGACTTCAGAAGGACCGGCAGGCATATCTATCGCAACATCCCGCAAAGAAACCTGCTGCTTGGCAGCCGTTACATATTGGTTACCCGGACCGAAAATTTTATAAACCTTAGGCACACTTTCCGTTCCGTATGCCATAGCAGCGATGGCCTGCACCCCTCCTGCTTTGAATATTTTATTTACCCCGGCCAGTTTTGCCGCATACAAGATAGCAGGATGAACCTTTCCTTCTTTATCAGGAGGAGTACAAAGTACGATTTCCTTGCAACCTGCAATCTGTGCCGGAGTAGCCAACATCAATACGGTAGAAAATAAAGGCGCCGTGCCTCCGGGAATATACAAGCCCACCTTTTCAATAGCAACCGCCTTCTGCCAACAAGTTACCCCGGGTACGGTCTGCACCTTTTTCCCTTCAAACCGCTGAGAACTATGAAAAGTATGAATATTTTTCTGTGCCAGCATGATAGCTGCCTTCAATTCAATGGGTACCTCCTTTTCCGCTTCAGCAATTTCCGTTTCAGTAACCCCCAGTGAGTCCAGTTTCACCTTATCAAAACGTTCTTCATATTCCCTCACCGCTTTATCTCCTTCCGTCTTCACTTTATCCAGCACTTCTTTAACCGTATTGCGCAGCGTGTCTGTATTCAATACCGGACGACGGAGAATTTCCATCCAGTCTTTCTTTTCAGGATATATTATTTTCTTCATACATGTATTCTTTTATAAGTTTACAAATCTCGCCTGACGTATGGACCGGCTATAATATCATTTTCTCAATGGGCAATACCAAAATACCTTCCGCTCCCAATGCTTTCAGTTTTCCGATGATCTCCCAAAAACGCTTCTCGTCAAGCACTGTATGTACCGAACTCCATCCTTCTTGTGCCAATGGCATCACAGTAGGACTCTTCATACCCGGCAGCACTTCGATAATTTCTTTCAAACGCTCTGTCGGAGCATTCATCAAGACATATTTCTTGTCTTCGGCAGCTTTCACCGCTTCAATACGGAACAAGAGTTCGTTCAGAATCTCTTTCTTCTCCTCAGACATATTCTTATTGCCTATCAGCAACGCCTCACTTTTCATAACCACTTCCACTTCCTTCAAGCTATTGCTTACCAAAGTAGATCCCGAACTGACAATATCAAAAATAGCATCAGCCAAACTGATTCCCGGAGCAATCTCTACCGAACCGGTAATGACATGAATATCAGAATGAATGCCATTCCGATCCATGAAATCTTTCAAAATGCCGGGATAAGAAGTCGCAATCTTACGTCCTTCAAACCAAGACAAACCCGGATAGTCCACATCTTTAGGTATAGCCAATGACAAACGGCACTTGCTGAACCCCAAACGTTTAATCACCTCAGCGTCCTCTTTTCTCTCTACAAACTCATTCTCGCCTACGATCCCTAAATCAGCCACTCCACCAGCCACCGACTGAGGAATATCATCATCGCGAAGAAAAAGAACTTCGATCGGAAAATTAGACGACTGTACTAAAAGAATTCTTTTAGAAGTGGAGATTTTAATATCTGCCTCTTGTAATAATGCCATTGTCTCTTCAAACAAACGGCCTTTTGACTGTACTGCAATTCTAAGCATGATTCTATCTGTTTTTAATTATTAACCGGCAATAAAAAGGGCTTACCGTTTTCGGCAAGCCCTATATCATTATACTACAATATCACCTTAGCCCACCGAATTATTCGTTAGGAAAATGATGATGATGTGTAGCAGTTCTAACCATAGTCTTTTCTTTTTACTTGCGACAAAAATAAAGTTTATATTTAATATCAGCAAATAATTATCGCAAAAACTTTATTTTTTCTTTCAAATTAAAGGTATTATCTCATCTTGCTCCACCTCGCAGTTCAAGAAATGCATTTCTTCCTTTGCCTTCTCTTGAGAAAAAGTGAAATAAGTGCACAGCGCCTTGGTGCAAAGTTCCTCCTTATTATTATAAATAGCCGCTTCTACAAATACGATATTGCGCTTCCTCTCCTTTATGGAAGCCTTCAATACGATATGCGAATCGTTGGTATTAACAGGTTTCATATAGCGGGTTTCCATTTTGGACGTAACACCGGTAGTCTGTAGTTTACGCAAAACCACCCATGCACAAATCTCATCCAGCAGCACCGCCTGAATACCGCCATGCAACGTATCAATCCATCCCTGAAACTGTGGCTGAGGTTTCCATATACTAATTACCTCATCCCCATCCTCATAAAATTCCATCTTCACTCCGGCTTCATTGTTGGGAGCACAGCCAAAGCAATTATATCCTTCCATCCCTTTCCAGGGATTGATTATCTTTTTCATAGGCTATCTTTTAGAATTCATAATCCACACAAGCACGATCAGCCTTAACCTCCTTCAAAAGGCCGGCTGCAGCTACATGATCCGGATGAACGGCATAGGCATTGACATCTGCCAGCGTATCGAATTCACTATCCAGACAAATATCCCATTTTTCAGCAGAATTGGCATTCAGTCCCACAAATATATGACGGATAAAACCTATCTTGGCCGGCAAAGCTTCAATAGCCGCTTTAAAATCATTCATCACTTTCAATTTTTCTTCCTGTGAAAGAGTTTCTTTCAATTTAAATAAAACAATGTGCTTAACCATACTTGATATTTTAATTAATTATCCTACTTTTGTAATCGACACAGGGCTAAAGTATTTAACCTGATGCAAAAGTAACAGTTTTGTTTTAAAATACATTCTATTATTATGATAATTATTGGTATAGCCGGCGGAACCGGTTCAGGAAAGACCACTGTAGTTAGAAAAATCATAGAGAGCCTGCCCCCAGGTTCCGTTGCAGTCATTCCACAAGATTCATATTATAACGATCAGTCATCCATTCCCTTGGAAATACGTAAACAAACCAATTTCGACCATCCCGATGCTTTTGACTGGCCGCTCTTTGAACAACAGATTGCCGACCTGCGCAAAGGGCATCCCATTGAGCAGCCCACCTATTCTTATCTAGTATGTACACGCCTGCCCGAAACAGTTCGTGTAGAGCCAAAGGAAGTCATCATTGTGGAAGGTATCATGAGTCTCTATGATAAAGAGTTACGAGACTTGATGGACTTAAAGATTTTTGTGGATGCCGAACCCGACGAACGTTTGCTGCGTGTGATTACCCGCGACATGGTGGAACGCGGCCATCCCTTGGAAATGCTGATAGACAAATACCGGAACATTCTGAAACCGATGCATGACGAATTCATAGAGCCTACCAAGCAATATGCCGATATTATTATCCCCAATGGAGGCAACAACCAAAAGGCCATTGAAATCCTTAAACTATATATTGAAAAGATTTTAGGAAGATGAAAAATGTCTGGCTATTAGTTCTTGCCTGTATATGCATGACAGCGTGCCGTAACCGGCAACAATCTGCCGAAGTGACAAATTATGATTTGCCGCAAATAAAAGACAGCGGAGAATTAGTAGTCCTGACACTGAACAGTTCCACTTCTTATTTCGACTATCGGGGCGAGCCTATGGGATTCCAGTATGAGCTGGCCGATCAGTTTGCCCGTTCATTGGACGTAAAACTGAAAATAAAAGTAGCACAGAATGCACGTGACCTGGTTCATAAACTATTACAAGGAGAAGGAGACCTGATAGCCTATAATCTGCCTGTCACCAAAGAGTTCAAAGACAGTGTAGAGTTTTGCGGGGAAGATATCATCACCCATCAGGTATTGGTACAACGTAATACTCAAAAAAAGAAGAAAGCACTGAATAATGTAACAGAATTAATCGGGAAAGAGGTCTATGTAAAACCAGGAAAGTATCTGGAACGTCTCATCAATCTGGATAAAGAACTGGGTGGCGGTATATTGATACACGAAGTCGATAATGACAGCATCACCACCGAGGATTTAATCATGCAGGTTTCCAATGGTGAGATAGATTATGCCATCTGTGATAACGACCTTGCCAAATTAAACAAGACTTATTACCCCAATCTGAATATTGACCTGGCTGTCAGTTTTGACCAACGTGCCTCATGGGCCGTACGTAAGACCTCACCGCTACTAGGTGAAGCTGCTACTAAATGGCATCAGGAAAATATGACTTCTCCTGCCTATCAGGCCAGTAGCAAGCGTTATTTTGAAATAAGCAAACGGACACCTCACGGTTCCATCTTGTCCATCAAAGACGGAAAGATTTCACACTTCGACACTCTATTCAAGAAATATGCCAAAGATATAGATTGGGATTGGCGTATTTTAGCTTCCCTGGCCTATACGGAATCAAACTTTGATACAACAGCCGTATCATGGGCAGGCGCGAAAGGATTAATGCAGCTCATGCCCCGGACGGCGCGTGCTATGGGAGTTCCTCCCGGTAAAGAACAGAATCCGGAAGAGAGTATAAAGGCCGCCGTGAAATATATTGCTGCCACTTCCCGTTCTTTCAACGCAATAAAAGATGAAAACGAACGGATGAAATTTGTCTTGGCGGCTTATAACGCCGGAATAGGACACGTACTGGATGCCATAGCACTGGCTGAAAAATACGGCAAGAATAAATATGTATGGGACAACAGCGTAGATAACTATATTCTGCTTAAAAGTAATGAAGAATATTTCAATGATCCGGTTTGTAAGAATGGATACTTCCGAGGGGTGGAAACCTACAATTTCGTTAAGGAAGTAATGAGCAGAGGGGAAGTGTATAAAAAGAAAATCAAAGACTGACAGCCACTCCTTTTATTATTTCAGGTAGACTTTAAAAAACACTCCGCCGGAAAAGTAACGGCAGCGGTTGAACTCTATCACGACATTGATATAATCTTTCCAAAAGCTGTATTCAGCACCTATATTCATTGTACGGGCGTCATATTCAGCCATAAGGTTCAGTTTATTAACGGCTTTCATCAAAGGCTGATTGCCGAGTAATTGAAAGCGGAAATTAGCACCTATGGCAGGACCATTCAAATGATAATCTGTCCGTTTGTTATAGACGTATGCCAAATGGATACCTAACTCTCCTGTATTTCTAATAGACAGATGTTTTGTAACAGCCAGATAATACCGCTGCCAATGACCGTTTCCGGATGCACTACCAGTCATACCGATACCATAATCCTTTTCAGAAGTCCTGTCATTGGTACCGGGATCGTTCGCTCCTAACACAATCTGAGGAGTCCATTCCTTCCACCAGCCTTCTTTCCAAAGGCGCAACCTGCCCGAGAATTGACGATCCTGATTGCAATATTTGCCCCAGACTGATTCCGGATAATACGTACTGCCATAAGGAGCCTTATGCAAAGTACAGGTATATCCTACTTCCAACCAAGGAAAAATGGTTATATTAATAAAATAATTACCCGTATCATAACTCCAATGCCCCGGTGTCGCTTCCGTATCCAGAAAAGCGCAGCCAAACATAAAAGTCTTGTCACGCTGCATCTCCCCTGTCGGCATGTGAAGCAAACCTGTCGTTCCATACACAAACTGGGCTCTCAAAGCAGACGGACACAACAGAAGCACCATCAGCCCGACCAATGAAAGTGTTCTCATTTTTTCAGATTTTCATAAACATCAGCCACCCGGAGAGCTATTCCATCCCATCCATACTTTTCCATATCGTAATGTACCTGTTTAAAATCCCCATCTATTATTTCCTGTAATCTATCAGCCAGCTGCTCTATATTACCGGTTTCAAAATAACAGCTGGCATCCAGCCCCATTTCTTTATTGGCGGGAATATCACTCACAATGACAGGCAACCGGTAACTCATGGCTTCCAACAGAGCGATAGGAAGCCCCTCATGCGACGAAGGCAACACATAACAACGGGCGTTTGTCAAAAGTGAATGTAGTTTTTTCCCTTTCACGAATCCGGTCAGTATCACCCCGTTTTCCCTCGCTTCCCTTTTCAATGCACGCGAATATTCATCCTCAAAATCCGTATCTCCGGCTAACACCAGCCGACATCCTTTTTTATCCACCCTCCGAAAAGCCTCCACCAAATGATGAAGATTCTTTTCGGGTACAAAACGGCACATACCCAATATGTAGTTTCTTTCAGTTATCCCCAATTCCCTAAAATACTCAGGACAGTTCGTATAATCGGGACAAGGCACACCATTATAAATCAGATGAACCTGCTCGGTTCTACCATATTTCCGTCTGATCAGATTGCGGATCACCTCACTGATGACTATTACCTCATCCGCAAACAGGCATCCCATCCGCTCTCCCCATTTCAAAACCATTTTGGCCATAATCCCCCATTTGTCACGATCATAGTCCGGCCCATGGTGGGTAAACACCACTTTCAGTCCCAACATTTTAGCATACGGTACAAGCAATGCCGGTCCGATGGCATGGATATGCAATACATCCGCCCCCAACTGTTTTGCCTTATTCACCGCCTTGAACGTATGAACAATCGCTTCAAACGATTTCTGTTTAGGAGATTCTATATCTATCAGTTTCACACCGTTCCATTCCGTCAACCCGTCATGCACATAATTCTTCCGGCGGATAACCGTCACATCCTCCCCCCTCCTTGCGATACGCGGAAAAAGCTCCTCACAATGCGTTTCCACACCACCCATCACATCGGGAATGCCACGGGTACCGGTCACAATAATCTTCATAAAGAATAAAGCAGTTTAAAATAAAAACAGTAGATTTGCGACATTAAATGTCAATCAGCCAATGAAAATATTCAATTTCATAAAAGAAGTACTGCAATATGCCGGAATCATCATTCTGTCATGCCTTTCGGCACTTTGGCTGATGATTACAGGAAAAAAGAAAAAGTAAGTTAGAATACTAGAACTTTTCCCTTAAATCTCCCTGGCAGGGATCTTGCCCTACATCGCACCATTTTTTATCCAGACAGACTGTTTTTCCCTGCATGGAACGAAGTTTATTCTGCAACGCCCACTTCAACGGATATTTTATATATTTATGCATCACCGGAGAGGCTGTGCCCACCATCCAGCAATTTTTCGGGCATTTACGCACCATGGCACGTACTTCCTCCGCCTTTTTGCTTGTCCAAATAGTCATAAAGTCCGGAGTTTCATGAATATTCCCCATCGACTTCTTCCAATATTTCTCTTCCAGACCGTTACAGGGAAACACATCACCAAACGGGTCTATAAAGAAATTAGCACTTCCCGCCTCACAAGGCAGCATGCGCCTTCCCCCTTCAATATAATTTATCAGTCCCATATTGAACCAAGCACGAAACCAACTCTTCGGGTGATTCTCCTTCAACTGCCATTCTATCAGTTGCTCAAAGTCACCGCACACCTCGTTCTTGTTGGTGATGACATTGTCGTCCTTATGAAAGTAGTACGAGTTATGAAAGGCGGCTGTAGCAAATTCCATTCCCAGTGACTTGCTGAGCTGATACAATGAAAGCATATCCTTTGAATTATTATTCGACACGGTACAGCCGAAACCGATATCCTTCAAGCCCATCTCTTTCAATGCCAACAATGTACGGAGTCCTTTATCAAACCCTCCGGCATGTCCGCGTAGTTCGTCGTTTTTACAACTCAAACCCTCAATACTGATTCGAATTCCGATGATAGGGAACTGTTTCGCCAAGGCAATCACCCTGTCCTCAAACCATCCGCTTGTAGAAATCACAATCCGGTCTGTATGCTTGTAACATTCCTCCACTATTTCCGGCAAATCTTCACGAATGAAAGGCTCACCTCCCGTCAGATTGATGAATTTCAACTTAGGCAATGACTTCAGGTCACTTGCTTTTATTTCTTCACTCTTGTTAGTGGGGTTAAACCATATATTACACATCTTGCACTTCATAGGGCAACGATATGTAAGGATTATGCTTGCATCGGTGGGATGCAAGGAACATTTGTTAACCATAAGTTGTTTGATTTAATTATTCACTATTCCAATTTTTCTTTCATATTTTCAATGAAAGAGTTAAAAGCAACCTTTATATCTTCCAATTGAGGATTGGAATTTTTAACGAGAACAGATGCATAGTAATCAGTAGATTCTACTTCCACTTTAGTGGACAAAAAAGTAAAACTTTCCCGTTGTTCATATTCATAATACCACATGGAAAACAAACGGTTACGAATAGCCTGTTTACCATCCGACATATCACAAATATATAATATAACAGGATTGTTTTCTAAAAAGAATGTTTCAAGAATTACCCAAATAGTTTCCCTGACCAACGGATCTTTTACAGAATGCTTACCTTGTGATTCCAAAATAAAAAACTGAAACGCATTCTCATCCATAAAAGTATAGTCCTCAACAAACCCTACCTCATAGACAGAACCATATTGGGTTTCAAATCCTAAACTACCATTATTATTTATATAAACTTTATAGGGAGATAAAGCATTGACACGTTCTATTGGCAAATCTATCACATCATGCAAATTTTGCCATTTTAAATCCCATTTTTTCCAATTCTTCTAAGGAATACCCCTTTTTGAGATATTCTATCAACGTGCGTTTGCGGTCTGTCGCCTTCTTCATAGCAGCCAACGCCTCTTCCTTGGTTTTAAAATTCTTAATAGCCATCCGATATTTCTTGATGATACAAAAATACTAGTAATAAATGAATTATCCAATATTTCCCTGTCTTTTCTTTCCATTATATACTATAAAGCAACAAATCAACCCTGATACAAATTCATAATCTGTTGATAATACATTTCTGCACCATACAGTTCCTGTCCCTTTCCTGCTATCATTTCATAATTGAGAGGATGTTGCATCATACTTTCAATCTTCATTCTCAGATCCTCTTTATTACGACTCTCAAATGTCATGCCGGTAACACCCTCTTCTATCAGTTCAGGGATTCCTCCGATGCGTGCTCCCAGTACAGGTGTACCCAAACATTGCGCCTCTATCACAGACAAAGGATTATTCTCATACCACTCCGAAGGTATCACTGAAAAACGTGCTCTTCCCACTAACTCCTTTATATCATTCCATTGTTTAAAGCCAACAAATTCCACGTTATTCCCAGCTACGGTCTTTAACTCCTCCAGCAAGGGCCCCCCTCCAATCACCACCAATTTATATGGTAGAGCATTTGCCGCCTCTATCAAGGTCCTTACTCCTTTTTCAGGACTCAATCTCCCTATGAAACAGTAATAATTTCCCCTTTTGGTATAATCCTTACCATAACATTTCTCAGTATCAATAAAATTACATACTGTTTTTATTTTTTTACTATCGAATCCCCCTTGTCGCATCTTCTCTGCCATAAACCGACTAGGGCAAATAAAGATATCCGTGCAAACTTCCAATCGTTCACGATTCCACTTCATAGACTCCCAATACGATAAATAACTTGCCAAGCGTGAATGCTTCATACATTTATATTCCAAGACTTTACGCTTATCCGAAAAACATTCTTCGCATATAGTATCTCCATTACGCAAACAGTCATAACGCGGACAAAGCAGCTTGTAATCATGCAATGTCCATATTACTTTTATTCCTTTTTGATGCGCAATTTCTGCAATAACCGGAGATAGTTGAGAATGAATATTATTCAGATGAACAATATCAGGACAAAAGTCATCCAATAATGCCGTAAATTTACGTTTTACTTCATTCGTACCAAAGGGGCGTAACAACGCCTCAAGCATACCTAATCCCGGCTTGAACTTTACTTCACCAGGAAAGTACTTGCTCCATGGTGTTTCTATATTATCAGGATACTGCATGGCGAAGATTGCCACTTCATGACCTTTCCGCTTCAACAATTCCTCAAGGTTTATGGTACAGACACAGTCGCCGCCACGGCGGTAATAGAATTTATTCGAGAGTAAGATTTTCATTATCACAGAAGAATCAATATTTTATCATTATGTATAAATCATTTTAACATTTTCAATCTTCATATAACCCCCAATAACTATTTATTAATGTACCTTCACCATATATATTAAGATAGCTTGTTGGATCTACACTCAAATTTTTACCAAATATTAAAGATTTCATCTTTCTTTCCAAATCATCTATATCATTAACTTTAAATAACACAACATTTAAAGTTGCATTATCTTCAAAGAAAGGAATTGTAGAGGCTAATACTTTTTTATTAAAGTAATATGCTAAAGACAATACCCCTGACATTGTTGCAGAACGATAAGGATAAACAATAAATTTTGCCTTTTTAAAAAGATATGCGACTTCTTCATCTTCTATAAAACGATTTATTCGAATAATGTTTTCATTATGAGTTTCAATATCAAAGCCTCTACCTGCAATCACTAATTTTAGTGACTTACATGTTAAATTGCAATACGCATCAACCAGCAAATCAACCCCTTTATATTTATCTACTGTTCCAAAAAACAAAATATATTCTTTTAAGCCACTTACTTCTAATGGCATTTTTTTACCATTTATTATCAATGATGTAATTAGAGAAGGAAATGAAGTGTATTTCACTTTCTTATATGGATATATTTCTTTCAGTTCCTTCAATTGGAAATAAGAGGAAGTCGTAAGATTAGGAATTATATTCCTACATAATTTATATCCCCATATAATATATTTTTGCATCAAATAACCCAATAAAGTTTTTCTTACCACCTCATGTGGATGCAAATCATGCACTGTGTAGTAAAATGTTCTTTTATTATTCAAACAAATATACAAAGCTAATGTAAAATCACCTGTCAAAAAATGAACAGCATCCGGATTAATACTTTTTTCCAATTGCGACAAATGTTTTATTATCTCTAGAGGCCATAGTTTATAAAACAATTTCATCATTTTACTCTTTGGGTATTCCAAGAAAACAGGGTTCGCTTCTTGTAAAATTATATTCCTATAAGAATAAATACCTGAATTAACACAAAGACAGTGTACTTCAAATCTATCATCTTTAGCTAAAGCATTTATAGCAGTAGCAGCAAAAGGAATCATTCCCGAAGCAAATTCAGAAGCAACAAATAATATTTTCTTCTTCATTACAATCTATAATGTTTTCACTCTTGAATAATATAATATTAAGAACAAGAGAAATAATAGTAAGATTTCACAAGAGCCAATAGTAGATGCAATCCCCCCCATAAGTATGATGAATAAAGCTATAATACGGCTATAATAGAACCTTTTATCATCCATTACCATTCCATATAAATAATGAATAAATAATAGCCACAAGATATAGAAGATAAAATAGTAATATCCAAAATTTATATATAAATCATTACATAAAGTCGTATAAATTCCCCCACCTTCAAAATCATAGTTTGCTAATTCTTTTAATTTATAATCAAATGACAAAGGCTTATCCGGCCACAAAAAACGAGGTATGAATTTTACAAGACCAGTATAATATTCCTCTCCCCAAAAGAAGTTCTCCGTACCAACCGCATTCATGATAGGAATAGAATTAGCTTGATAAAGAATTACTGGATAAGAAAAGAATACTGCAATTTGGGATGCTATAAGAGTTAAGTCTCCACCTCTAATGCCTTGTAATGTACCGGCTGCTAATGGCATAGCTAAATAATATAAGACATATTCATACCACTTAAAACCTCTTTTCTTCAAATGAAAAAACAGTAAAAATAATGTAACCCCAACAAGAACCCCTCCTTTATTTCCTGTTGTCAAAAATAAGAAAACGCTCAAACAAAAAGAATAAAAAGCAACGACTTTATAATAAAAGATCAAGAGCTTTTCAGAAAAGATAACGGCCTTTTAGGGAAAGAACAGGAGCTTTTTTTAGTAGGGAGTAACAAAGAAGTTTTTCTATAAAAGTCTGTCACATCTGTCACAGCAAGCTTAAACTTATTAATAAACAGGAACTTACAGGTGTGACGGATAGTGTGACAGATAGGTGACGGACTTTTTATCTGTCACAACATACAGATAAAAAGGTACTCTGCCAATCATCCTTAGAAGTAAGGTTAAAGAGTAGTCAACAGACAGTGTCAAACTACATCCCGAAGTCTCAGGCTTACAGTGGAATAGAAAGTTCCACCGGTTGGAACAGCTTGTTTCATCAATATGGAATAATTTATTCCACAGTGAGGAACTATTTATTCCAACCGGACAAAACCATTTGTTCCGCCCTTATGGAACAAGTTATTCCACTGCGGAAAGCCATTTGTTCCTAATGGTGGAACACACTATTCCACAGTGAATTATGCAGCAAAGTCCAATGACTGTATAGCTTTGAAAACCGGACATACTACTGAGATTCCATACACATTGACATGATTCAGACATCGTGTGACAGATAAAAGTCCGTCACACATCTGTCACACTATCCGTCACACTAGTAAGCATCTGTTTATCAACAAGTTGAAAACAACTGTGACGGATGTGACGGACTTTTATGAAAAAAACTTTTTTTGTCGCTCCCAACTTTGTTGTGGATCTTGGCTGATAACGATGACTAAAATAAAATTACCTCACCTCTTTCCACTCGGAAATGGTTTGCGTCTGTGAAGAAAATACCACTCCTATACAAACTATTTTTCGCTTATCCGCCAGATAAGGTTGGGCATATCCTTTTTCTTCTATCTGACGCAAGGCTTCATCGGCGCTGCCGTCCAGTTTGAATTCAAAAATATAAATATATTGCGGAGTCTCGAGTATGCAGTCCACCCGTCCCCGGCTTTGTGTCTGTTCAATGCGGAGGCAATATACCCCTATAAGACGGAGAATGAGATAGAATGTGTACTGGAAATGCTTCTCGGTCAGTTCCGGAGTCTTGGTACTGTCATGCGAATCGTATGGGATACCGGACAAGAAAGCTGTGAGGGAATCGCGGAAAGCAGCTGTCTTGCCCGCATTCAGCAGACGGACAGAACTGATCAGCCAGCTGGAAACGGAAACTCCCTGTACTTTGAAATAATCACTGGCCAACAAGCTAAGGAAACCTCTGCGTACTTCATCATTGGGGAAATCCAGCAGATAGGAATGGGTATATTTATCGTAATCCTTGATAGTAAGATATCCACTCTGGTAAATCATGGGAAGAGGGCGTTCCACATCAGCTTTGTAATCGGCAAACAAGGATGCGTCATAATATTGCCCCACCAATTCATTGATCTGCTCGTTGCTATGCTGCAACAGCCGGACCAGATAGGTAGGCGTGCCCGAGGCGAACCAGTAGTCACGGATTTGTAAAGAATCAAAAGCGTTCAGAATACTGAAAGGGTTATAAATATCAAGCATATTTTCACTGAAGTGATAACCGTCATATTGTGCTTTCAGACGTTCTTTCATTTCCTCATACGTGCATTCGTCTTTTTCGGCCAACTCGGAAATAGGTTCATGGAAATAACGCTCCATTTCCTCCTGGGTGATTCCGCACAGTGATTCATAACGCGGGTCCATACTGATATCTTTAGGCTGGTTGAAACCGCTGAAGACACTGACTTGCGAAAATTTGGTGACTCCCGTCAGCATCACGAACTGCAAATATTTATCAGCTCCCTTGAAGGTAGAATAAAAAGCTTTCAGCGTATTCCGGTTCTCTTCTTCCAAGGGGGTATCAAGCACATCGAGAATGGGTTTGTCATATTCGTCAACGAGCACCACGGCACGCCGTCCTGTCTTTTCGCTGGCGCGACGCAGTAATTCGATAAAACGGGTTCCCGGTGTTGTGTAATTGGGATTCTTGCCATACATATCTTCCCAATTTCCCAAATAGCCTTCAATAGCAGCTTCCAGCACTCCTTCTTTGGCAAAGTTATCACCGTTGAAATCTATATGAAATACCGGATATTGAAACCAGTCTTTTTCCAGTCCGGCAATGGCAAGTCCTTCAAACAACTCTTTTCGCCCTTCATAATAGGCTTCAAGGGTACTGATCATCAAACTTTTGCCGAAACGGCGCGGACGGCTGAGAAAATAGATACTTCCTCTGCTCACTAACTGATGGATGAGGGCAGTCTTGTCTATATAAACATATCCGTTTTCGCGGATGCGGCTGAAAGTTTGTATGCCGATAGGGTATTTCATATTTTGATGTATTTAGTGCATGATATTGCAAAGATAACCAAAACCAACCGATTTCACCCAATCTTGGTTGAATATTTTCATTTTTCCCCGCTAATTGAGAATAAATTTCTCATTCCAGCTATTTATGTTCCTGTAAAAAAACAGCAGAATGCAATATACTCGAAAGGTAACCGGTGAAATACATACAGATTCATCGTCATCCGGTTGAATTTGCTAATACCGGTTAGAAACAGGAACGTCATACTTTTCAGAAACGGATACGGAAACGGGTCAGTTTATCCGGATAGGTACGAAGAGAGAAAGTACACCCATGTTTTATCAAAACTTCACGAATAAAAATAAGACCGATACCCTGTCCGTTAGGCTTGGTGGAGAAGAAAGGACTGAACAGCTTGGTTTCCACCTCTTTACTGATACCGGCACCGGTATCAGCAATTTCCAACATCGTAGGTGATACGGAAGTACGGATAAAGATATCTCCTGTTTCCCCGATACTTTCAGCCGCATTCTTGATAATGTTGACCAATACTTGCTCAAACAAGGAAGTATCCATCATCACTTCGGGATTCTCTTTACATAAATTAAGATGCAGCGTAATCTTGCGGTTACGGCAAACCGTTTCCATAAATGTCTTGCAAGCGGCCACGCGGTCATTCAAGTCCACTGATTGTAATTGAGGCTCGGGAATCTTCACCACATTGGCGAAATTCGTGATAAAACGGCTCATGCTGTAGCAACGCTCTATGCAGACTTTCATCACTTCGCGCAAGTCTTCCGTATCCTCCATACATTCCAAGGCACCATCCACCGTATCAAGAGTAGAGGTAATGCCCGCAGTCGTATTATTCACCTCATGTGCTATCATACGGATCACTTTTTCGTATGCCTTTTTCTCTGCTTTCACCACCTCGGAAGTCAGACTTTCCACCAGAATAAACGGATGAGAAAAGCCTCTGTCAACAAAAGAAAGCCGGGAACAGCGGTAAATCATGGAGTCGCTCAGACGAATTGTTTCCGTAGTATCTTTGGGAATACGTTCTATTTCTTCGGCCAAAGGGGAAGCCAACTCGCACAGCAATCGGCCTCTGACTTCCTCTGACGAAGAATAATCCAAAAAACGAAGAGCTGCCGCATTCAGCATGGAAATATGTCCGTCCAGAGTCAGTATGACAACTCCCATAGGAGAAGCACTGACCAGCAAGTCAAGAAAATGATTCTGCTCACGCAACCGGAGACGCTCGTCTTTCAACTGCTCCATCATGCGGTTGAAAACCAACACAATGCGGTCGGCTTCCTTTTGTCCGACAGGAGTCAGCCTACTGCTGAAATCCTGCTCACGAAGAAGTTCCATACCGTTGCCGATGATATCAAGCGGTTTCACGACTTTGCGATAGAAATAAACCAGAAACACAAGACTGAATGTAATGACTCCCTCTCCTATATAAAACAGCGCACCGCGTTCCTTCAATGTAAGAACGAGCAGGATAGTCCATACTGCTGTCAACAGTAATGCTAAAAAGAAGAACAAGAATTTCAGTTTCATATTTTATCCGGTTCCGTTTTTGCTAATCATTCACTTGTATATTGTATTTCTCCAAACGGCGATAAAGAGCGGCCCGGCTGATTCCTAAGGCTATGGCAACCTGTGACATATTATTGTTATACTTTTCAAGCGTTTGCAGAATAGTCTGCTTTTCTATCTCCTCCAAGGTCATGCCTTGCAGATTCGTTGTCATCTTCTGTTCTATAGGATGCTGGTATTGTGATTTAAAATCATCCGCAGTCAATATTTCCTTTCCACTGACCAGCAAGGTACGTTCCACCAAATTCTTTAATTCACGGATATTACCCGGATAAGGCAAACGGCTCAAATAATCCATCGCTTCAGAAGTAAATTCCACTTTGGGAAGACCGTTCGATTCACATTGTTTGTCGGCGAAATGACGGACCAATAACGGAATATCCTCACGGCGTTCGCGTAATGCCGGAAGATGCACCGTAATTAAATTAATACGATAGAACAAATCCTCGCGGAAGGTGTGTTCCTGCACCATCTGCCGTAAATCGGCATTCGTCGCACTGACCACACGGATATCGACTTTACGGGGACGGCTGTCGCCCAAAACTTCAAAAGTCTGCTCTTGTAACACGCGAAGCAGTTTCACCTGACAGCTTAAATCCAAATCGCCAATCTCATCCAAGAAAATCGTACCCTTATCAGCCAGTTCAAAACGTCCTACCCTGTCGGCTGTGGCATCCGTAAACGCACCTTTCTTATGACCGAACATTTCACTCTCGAACAAAGTATGAGAAATACCTCCCAAATTCACTTTCACAAAAGGTTTCTTGCTACGGGAACTGTTCAAATGCACCGCTTCGGCTATCAACTCCTTACCTGTACCACTTTCACCGGTAATCAAGACCGATGCGTTGGTACGCGCTATCCGCTTGATCGTGGCCAGCACATCCATCAGTGCCTTACTCTTTCCAATGATATGGCTACGGTTGAAGCCGTCATTATCTTCCACCGGAACCGCTGCTTTCTTATCTTGTGAAGTCAGCTCCAAAGCAGTTTCTATCCTTTGCATCAACGCTACGTTGTTCCAAGGTTTGGTAATAAAGTCGAATGCACCTGCCTGCATCCCTTGCACGGCAAGCTGGATACTTCCCCATGCCGTCATCAATATAACGGGAACATCGGGCCGGAACACTTTGACCTGTTTCAAAAGCGTCAATCCTTCTTCACCACTGGTGGACAGGGTGAAGTTCATATCCATCAAGATTAACTGGGGTGCAACCGAACGGACTATTTCAATAGCCTCTTTGGGACCCGGTACGGCCTGCACATCATATTTCGCCCTTTTTAGCATAAAGCTCAGAGAAGAACGAATGGCACTGTCATCGTCTATAATTAATATCATACTGCTGCAAATGTAGAAATTATTATTTTAATAAGTACAAAGACAACCCCATTTTATATTCAAACAGAATTGAATAGTAAAAATCCTATTGTTTGATAATCTTTTCGAAATCGGCATCAATATTAGTATTGGTATTGAAATCCCACAATGTCAAGCTGCGCAACTGGTAATAATAGTACCAATAATAGAACAACTCATTGATATGCTTCTGACGAGCCTCATCTTTCTTTGTCTGGGAGTCATTCAAATCCAATGTCGAGATTTTACCAACCATGAAGGTTTCCACATTGGTACTGTAACGTTTCTGGGCAATCTTGTCCGCATCGTCTGCTATCTGCAACTGGGCCTGCTGATTATTGAACTGTTCTACAAGGATAAACAGATTCTGATTGAAATTCATGGTTTCCTGACGTAACTTGCTTTCGGTCACATCGCGGTTACTTTGAGCTATCTTTACCTGACCACGACGTTTTCCCCAGTCAAGAATAGGAATCTTAAAACCGACTTCCACAATCTGGTTGTCTTTCAAACGGCGGTATGCACTATTAAATTCATTGTCTGTTCCTGTAAAACCTACCTGTGCATAGAGCTTGATTTCACGTAAATTACCTTTCGCCTTAGCCACTTCAAAATCTGCTTCCAACTGGCGGCGACGAATATTATGTGCAAATGAATTATTGGCAAGTGCTTTGTCCAAAACATCCGGATAGTTCAGCAAAACAGTCGGAATCGTTTCGGGAACAACCGGCTCCAGTTCCTCATCCTCTCCTAATGCCAGAAATGAACGGAGTTTGAACATATTACTTTTCAAGTTGCTTTCATTTTCAGTCAACGTAGAACGGGCATTCAATACATTCAGTTCCAATTGCAACAAATCATTTTCACTGATCTGCCCCATGCTACGCTTTGCCTTAGCCACTTCATACAGTTTATCTGCATTCTTCAGATTCTGTCGGGCAATGCCTACATTTTCCTTGGCCAGCAACAAATTGAAAAAATAATTGATAGTAGTCATGGTTACCTCTTCGGTTGCAGTAAGAAATGCGGCTTTAGCTTCAGCGTATCTCACCGGTTCGATGCGGCGGTTCCATTTAATTGTATTCACTCCGAAAATAGGTTGTTCCAAAGTCAATGCCACAGGAACAGACATATATCGTTTTGATTTATCTCCATCCAGTTGTTTCAAGAAATCAAGAGAGGTATTCAATGAGAGTTTACCACCGGTCAACCAAATATTCTGATCGATAGAAACTTCACCATTCATTTCCATATAATTATTACGTACAAATGTATAAGCACCGTTATCCTGCTGATAAGAATTATACTTCTTATTATAGCTGGGAATAGTGGCTTCAAAATTCATTTCCGGAAGCAAATCCGCACGGAAAGTACGATATTCCCAATAAGCGGTTTTCAGCTCGTTTAAAGCTACGGCCGCATCTACACTTTGCACACGGGCAATAGTAATGGCTTCCTCCAAAGTGATGGCACGTCGCTTTTCTTGTGGCTGCGCTCCGGCAACCAACGATATGCCAAAGGCTAAAAATAGAGATATTACTTGTTTTTTCATTGCGTTATTATTCTTTTTATCAAAGGTAAGGCAAATGGTATGCCAAAAAACTATTTCACTGTTTTATAACACCTTACAACAAAAATGGAGTGTCCGAAATCGGACACTCCATTCATATACGAACACTGCTGATCATGTGACAATGAAATAACATTATTCATTATGCAACGCGTCTGCAGGCTCAATCCTCATCGCTTTCCGGGCGGGGAAATAAATGCCGAGCAAAATTATTATCCCCAACAACAGCATGGCCGACACAAAACAAAGCAAAAAACGTCCCCAAGCAGGTTCCATTAATGTATGCACAGTAAGATCCGCCATCTGCATATTCGCACAAACAAAAACAGCGGGAATGGCAGCCGAAACCAAGAGAAGGATGCCCTCAAGTACATAATAACCAAATACATTCATCCTACTGCAACCTAGTGCCATACGCAAAGCTATCTCACTTCGGTTTTTACGAGTCCGAAACCAGAAAGTACCCAGCATCCCTAAAAATATATTGAAAACAAAGAAAAGGATAACGGCATAGGTAGTATTCAGATAATTCACCGTTCCTTGCTCTATATCGAAAGCTTCCTTCATATCGCCATACGAATTTATATCGTATAAGTAATAAGGGCCGATAGATAATTTCCCTTGCATATCCTGCATAAAACGTTCGGTAAATCCCGGTATGGAATTAGAAGCCACACGCACCGCAATGTGATGCCAATAAGTCAGCGGCGAACTGGGAAGATAAATAAAAGGTTCGTAACGCTCGTACTCATCGGTCTTATGAGCAGGAAGTACCGCCATTACCTTATAATTAGTTTCCGGCTGCACACTATTCAGGAAATAAGGATTGAAACAAGTTTCCCCTACTCCATTGCGTCCGCTAAACAAGGAATCGCTTAACGTTTCACTCATCAACACCGGCATGGGGTATTCATTCTTGTCCCAACGCTCCGCCTCAAATGAACCTGATAATGGCTGCAAGCGAAATACCTTGAAATAAGTAGGGCTGACATAACGGATGAAACAGCCTACCACATGAGTCGAATCCGAATGCGGAGCATATCCCTCATACATATTATTTCCCGTATAAGGTATTGTCCCATAATAAAAACAAGCTTCCTCCACCCCTTGATATTGTTGGATCAAATGATAGATTTGCTCCAAATATTCAGCAGAATGACTCATTAATACAGAATCATTTTGCAAAGCCGGCTTAATATTCAGTTGAATATCAAAAACATTCTCCGTGTCATATCCTTTAGACTGACGGGCAGCAACCTCATAATTATAAACCAGATCGATGCTGTACCATAGCAAGACAAGAACAACAACCAATTCAACCCACACCCATACATTAGCGTGCCTTTGGTTCCACATTTGTCTGAATAAACTCTTTATCATTTTTCCTTTCCTCCTATTCTCCTTTAATGGTAGTTGCAATATTACGATGTGTGACCATCCATACCGGAATCAATACCGACAATAAATTAAAAACAACACATACGCCGAAAACCAACACAAATAAAGCAGGATGCAACAACAAACCTCCATCCAGACTGATACCTGATAATTCTACCTCGCCGCTACCAAACAACCATACACGTCCCAGCCAAACCAAAACACACGAAAACAGATATCCTAAAATTCCACCCAAAAAGACCGTAAGCAGATTCTCTAAAAACAACCTCACCATAATGGAAATACGTGATGCGCCATACGCCTTGCGAACTGCAATTTCTGTCACACGCTCCTGCATTCGGGCATTGGTCATACCTGAGATATTAATAGCAGGAACAATCAGCAAGACCATCAATAACATACTGTAAACCAACGGTGCACTAATATCTTTTCCACGAAAAAAGGTGTATTTCGTATGAGTATAGAGTTCGTTCATCTCGAAAGCATATTCTGCCGTTGAACTATTCAAACGATCCTGCCGATGCTGTACTTCAGTCCGTACCTCTGCAGGACGAGTATCCGGCAGCAGTTTGAGCAATCCCAGACGGATTCCTCCCAAGCCCCCTGTCCAAGTAGCATAATAGTCTTCATTTTCCAATGAGAAAGGAACAAAAGCATCAGCGTATGCTGTCTGGAAAATAGCATTGACATCTTTCACCACGCCTACCACTTTAGTAGGAAAAAAATTACTTTGATATTCTTTTCCTACCACATCCGTCGTGCCGAAAAGCTGCAAGGCCATACGCTCGGTTATCACACTGACCCACCGACGGGCATCATACTCCTCTTGTGTGAAAGGACGTCCCGCTATAAATTCATAATCAAAGAACTTAAACCAGTTATCAGCCACAGGCCGCACATAATAGTTGAATATCTCATTCGAAGCGGACAAGTTACAAGGGGTCTTGGAAACGCCACGATACCAAGTAACCTCTTTTACACTAGGAAGCTCTGAAAACAATGCTTCAAAAGCCTTGCGTCCCATACCGCTGTTCTGGTTGGTATGATCCAGCTTACGATAGGTCATTCCCGAACCTGTATACATCATATCGCTCCGATCACTTTCCGGAGCCATATCCATTGTACGGAAGTCATAAATCATCACTACTACCATAACAAAAGCGATAGTGACAGCTGTTCCTATAATACTGATTGTAGCATAAAAAGGATTCTGCCGTATCAGATTAAATGCTTGTAATAATAGCTGTTTCATTCGTTTTATCTCTTCATTTTATTTATTCTTCATGTAATGCCTCAGCCGGTTCGATACTCATGGCACGACGGGCAGGGTATCCTATTCCAATGACAATCATTCCAGCAATCAGAATAAAAGTGCCCAGAACCGTAATCGCAAAACGACCTGCCGTAAAAGGCATACGTGTAACTTCCACCAGTTCGGCATATCCCAAATTCCACGCCACAACCAATGCAGGAATAGCAGATATCAGCAATAACAAGACTCCTTCCCCCATCAGACGACCGCAGATTCCCCAACGGGTAGATCCTAAAGCCATACGCAACGCTATTTCGGCACGCCGATGCTGTGTCCGGAACCAGAAAGTTCCGATAATGCCTAGAAAGATATTCAGCAATAAGAAAAATATGATACAAAATTGCGTATTCAACTCATTCACCGAATCCGTTTCATAAGCTGTGCGTACATCACTCAAAGGAGTTATATCCAAAAGATATAGATTGCCCACCTGATATTGACGGTCGGCATCCACTATCAAACGGTCTATGAATCCATCATTCTGTCCCTCACGAACACGCAGGCAAACTTCTATATAAACCGTCTCACCTAAGGATTCCAACGCCTCATCTGTCAGGTACACAGCAGCATAACGGGAGCCGTAATCATCCGGAGCTGTAAAATGGTCATAACGGACCGGCTCGGTAAGAGCAGCTATAGAAAGATGCTCCGCCTCCGGCTCATTCCGCCAAACAGGCACCCTACGCCCTAAAAGTTCCTTACCATGCCAAGGTGCATCCTGATAAACATCGGCAATATTCACAGATAAGACCATGCCGGACGGTGTCAGTGCCTCAGCAAGGCTTTCACTACCCGAACCGTCTATATTGCGGTAACGGAATACATTAAAATACTCCGGAGTTATCCATCGTTTCAAACTACGTACCGGGACTGTATCCAGATAAAATGAAAAACTGTTTGCACCGTCATTATAAGGTATACAGTTTTGCGAGAGGCTGACTGCTTCCACATCCGGACGATGCGCAAGCCTGTTTACAATTTCATGCAAATCGGCAACATCTTCTTTCATAGTACGGCCAGGCTGATAAGCAGCCGCCTTCGAAGTCATCCGCTCAAAACGAAGAACATACGTATTTTCTATATCAAAGCCCATCGGCAAATTATAGATGCTCAACGTGACATATACCACATCCACAATATACCATAATATGACAAACACCACAAAAAGTTCCATCCACAGAAACGCATTGCTGCGGCGCTCGTTCCATATCTGTTTCAATAAATTCCTGTTCATGATCTAACGTTGGTTTAAAGCGTCCGTAATATTCATGCGCGATGCCCTCCAGGCAGGGATGCACGCTGACAGCAAATTCAAGAGCAGGCAGAAAATGAATGCGGCCAAGAATATCCAGGGACTGAACAACATATCTGCCGAAAGACTGGTTTCTCCTATTTGGGCACGGTTCTCGCTATTGGAAAATAAGAAATCATTCAATAAAAAAGTACATGCATAACTGAAAAGCATTCCTACTGCTCCGGCTATGAGCGTCAATAATAAATTTTCATAAAACACTTGCCTCAACAAGACATTGGCAGTAGCACCAAATGCCTTCCTCACCCCTATTTCCGACATACGCTTCCGCATACGGGACAAAGTCATGCTACTCAAATTTATAGCCGGTACCAGCAATAAAATAACAATCACCAACAGGTAGTGCAAATAAGCTTCCTTCGCCTGTAACTCTCTTCCCCAGTGACGAAAGATAAAAGAGAAACGATCATCGGGTTGTCCACGATAAAAAATTTCGGAATCCTGCAATCCGTCATTGAATTTCTGACGCAGGCGTTCCGCCTCTTCTCTGATGGCAGGAAAATCTTTCTCCGAATGTGCCAGAATGACCACACGAAAAGTTCCCATCGCATTGTCATACCAGCACTTCCTGGCTATTTCTGTTGAATTGAAAGGTATCCAAATCTGTGCATAAGAAGAAACAGCCAGTTTGGATACATCTTTCACAACACCCACTACCGTATAATCGGCCAAGTTGAGTTGGACCGTACGTCCTACCGCTTCTACCGTACCAAACAAATTCCGGGCCACAGAAGCACTAAGTACAACCTTAGGAAGTCCGCTTTCACTATCGGCAGCCGTAAACGGCTTTCCGGCAATAAAATCAAAAGAGAACACTTTCCAAAAGGTATCGTCAGTTTCAAGGTTATCCACTGTCATCATTTTTCCAGCAGGTACAGAAATACGCATCCTGCCTCCTGTAGACACTATAGTTACCGCCTCAGGAACAGTAAGTGCCTTAAAACACTCTTTAGCCACTGTGAGTGACATACAGCCGTTTGATGAATTATCACTGGTATCTCCTTTCTGATGAATAGACATCGCTTTCATATAAAGAGAACGTGAACGGTTCACCTCGGGCACACAATCCGTAATGCGTACTTCCAACACCAGGACAATGACCATGATCATACAAATAGCCAATGCCGTTCCTATGATAGAAACCAAGCTGATGAGCCTATTCTCACGAAGTTGGTAAAAAGCCTGTTTAATATATAGTTTTATCATGTTTGTGCTATGCTCTAAAACCTTTTAACAAAAAAGAGATTACTCATTATGCAATGCTTCCGCCGGCTGAACTTTCATAGCCTTACGTGCGGGAATCCAAATGCCTACTACAATCATCAATGCAATCAAAATAAAGGAAATAAGAACTGTTATTATGAAACGTCCACCTTCAATAGTAGTGCCATTCATCCAAGCATTCAATTCACTATTTGCCAGATTCCAATCAATAAAAATCGCAGGAATTGTGGCCACCGCCAATAATATCAATCCCTCTGCCAACTGACGGACAAAGATACTATGATCTGTTCCACCCAATGATTTCATCAATGCAATCTCACCACGTCGTTGCTGAGTACGGAACCAGAAAGTACCTAGCAATCCCAAGAATATATTCAACAACAAGAAACCCATTCCGAAAAGGTAACTGTTCCAGGCATTCGTATGTGACTGCTGAAAGTTACGACGGATATCGGTAAAAGAACGCACATCCGCGATAAACACATTGCCCACGCGATACAGTTTCTCACTATCCGCTTTCAAACGGGCTATAAAATCGCGATCTTGATCCTCTTTTACGCGTACACAAAGCTCCGTGCCCAAATCATACCATTCTTCCGGCATAGGAGCCACCATGCAGTAACTGTTCCATGCCTCAAAATAATCCCCATAACGCACAACCTGCAAAGAAGCTGCTAAATTATATGTATTCGTTGTATCCCCGAACAAATAAAATTGTTTGTCTACCAATGAAGTCAAATCACATCCATAGCGCCGTTTATAAAGATTATCTGAAGCTAAGAAATTCTTCGGATGTTTCAGCATCTCAGCCAGTTGTTCAGGGGTCTCCCCACGGGTGCCACGATAACGGAACACACGGACAAAATCGGGAGACACCAATCTGCGTATAGTCCATCCCGGCGAACGTAATGTATCATACACCACTGACGCACTGCTGTTACTGCCATTATACGGGTAAGAATTTTGTCCTAATCCGGCTGCCTCTATATCCGGTCTATGCTGAAGACGACTTAGAAGTTCCTTGATATCCTGCCGCTTTTCCTCGTCTGTCTGATTGGGAATAAAGTCTGGACTTTTGTCCGTAAGACGTCCCATTTGCACCAAATAGCAATGAGAAATATCAAATCCCCGTGGTTCATTATAAATTGAGGTCTGCACATACATATAGTCCACAATATACCATAAAACGACACTTACCAACAATAATTCGGTGACAAGCCAAAGATTAGACCGCCATTCATTTTTTATCTGAGTAAATAGTTTCTTATTCATCTTGATTCTTTACTTTTAATTCGTTATCACCTTAGTGAATCCTTCCTCCCAGTGCATTGACAATGCTAGTCCTTGAAGCCCTCCAAGCAGGAATGCCGCTACTCAGCAAATTCAAAACAAAGCAAAACAACAACGCATAAAGGAAAGTGGAAGGGTGCAATAAAATACTGGAATCAACTGTAGGGGCATTCAATGTCGCACTATAAGGCTGTGCAAACAGGATATCGGTACCTAAATAAGCCATAACAATACTGATAAACAAACCTACGGCACCAGCCAACAAAGTCACGACCAGGTTTTCCATGATTATTTGTCCAACCATTTCCATGCGGGTGCTCCCAAAAGCACGGCGTACTCCTATTTCCGCCACACGTTGGCGCAACCGGCTTTGCGTCATACTGCTCAGATTTATAGCAGGTACTAACAACAGAATGATAAAAATGATAGCACGTTCACGACGAGCCGACTTCAAATCCGGCTCCAAGTTAGCTGCAAATGAAATAGACTGAGTTTCCTGATCGTATGGCCGGTTACGGTCTATCAACGTATACCCCTGATCGGCAAGAATAGAATTATACTCACTCATACGCCGCTTGGCTTCAGCACGGATTTCTCCAAAATCATCATGGCTTCGAGCCAAAATAGTGACACTCATCATCCCCATGTGCTGGTCACTCCACGTATCACTAGGCAAATCCGTCGAAGTAAAGGGAATCCATACTTGGCCATAAGAAGCATCGGCAAGAGTAGATACATCTTTCACTACCCCTACCACACGATAGGGAGCATGATTCAACAAAAACTCTTTGCCCGCAGATTCTGTGGAACCAAACAAAGCCCGCGATATGCTCTCAGTAATCACAGCCACAGGAGTGCCCGCATTGAAAGTAGCTTCATCGTATGGTTTTCCATTCACAAAACGAAAATCGAACACTTTAAAAAAAGTATCATCCGTTTCCCGCACATCCGCTCCAATAGCCGGCATAGCGGGTAATGAAACAGGAGTCGATACCGGCATACTGCAATAAATAGTGACAGCTTCAGGGGTTTTCAATGATTTATATACCTCACGCGCCGTCCGCACGCTCATCGGTCCGTTACTTGTTCCGTCCCCCCAATCCTTATGACTAATACTCATATAATGCACATGCAGAAAACGATCCCGGTTTGACTCGGGAGAAAAAGGAGCGACCTTCACTTGTTGTAGCATCACTACCAACATAATAAGGAAAATGCTAAGAGCAGTTCCTGCAATGCTGATGACACTGATAAGCGGATGCTGGCGAAGTTGCGCCAAAGCTTGCTTAAAATACTGTTTAATCATCTCTGTTATTTCTTAATAAATTCCTTTTCATAGTAATCAGTAGTTATTGCACCTGACGCCCATCAAAGAAACGAATGGTTCTGGAAGTCTGTTTGGCTTGTTCTTCATTATGGGTTACCATCACAATGGTCCGTCCATCCTCTTTATTTAATTTATGCAACAATTCCATGACCTCTGCACCCATCTTTGAGTCCAGATTACCGGTAGGCTCATCCGCAAGAATAATTTCAGGATTACCCACAATAGCACGGGCTATCGCTACACGCTGGCACTGTCCTCCGGAAAGCTGTGTGGGCATGTGCCGCATACGATGACTTAAACCGACACGATCCAACACTTCTTTTGCCAGACGGGTACGCTCCTTGGCAGCCATCTTTCTATAGAGCAAAGGCAACTCCACATTGTCAATCACATTCAGCGAATTAATCAGGTGGAACGACTGGAATACAAAGCCCAAGGTCTTGTTACGGAAAGCAGCCAGTTCCTTGTCCTTCATGCTTTCTACAGACGTGCCGTTTATTTCAATCTTTCCACTGCTGGGAGCGTCCAGCAGCCCCATAATATTCAGCAAGGTAGACTTGCCACAACCGGAAGGACCCATAATGCTGACAAACTCCCCTTTAGCCACATCCAAATTTACATTTTCCAGCGCTAATGTTTCAATCTCATTCGTACGGTAGATTTTATTGATACCGGTTAATTTAATCATTGCCATAATCGTTTCGTATTTAAATTGTTAATCTTATCTCATACTAGTTATCTCAAAATCCATACACCTATAAACAGACCGGTTTACAGCCGTTTATCATTTTTTTTAAATCTTAATCCTACTCATCCCGCAATGCATCCACCGGAGTTATGCGGCTGATGCTGCGTGCAGGAATATAAATGCCTATACTGACCACAATCAGCAAGATAATCCATACAATCAGTGACACTCCTAAAAAATGAAGCGGGAATCTATTCACCCAATAAATGGGAAGTATTTCCTGTTCATTCCACATATTGGTATAAAGCCCTTCTTTCAAGGCATATTGCAAATAAATAAGACAACCGGTCAAAGTAGCCAGCGTAGAAAGCACTATCCCTTCGCCCAGCAACATACGGATGATATAGACAGACCGGGCACCGAAACTTTTCATGATACCCACTTCCTCCCGACGGTTGCGTGTCTGCATCCAAAAGGTACCGGAAACTCCTAAACATAAACTGATCAGGAAGAATCCTCCCATCAGTAAATTCACACGATAAGTATAATTCACCGTATTCTCTTCATCATTGTCCGCTATTACTTCATGATAACTCTTCACACTACGCATATATAGATTACCCACACGCAACTCTTTCTCCGCCCATGGTCTGAAATGCTGCATAAATTGCGTTTCGTTTATAGCCGGTTTAGTACGGAAAACGATACATACCTCTTCCGGTATTTCGAATTTTTCCAACTGTTGAGGCTCGGCCAATACATTCTGCGGCTGCATGCCATTGCGCATACGTAGTTTACCGATGGTTGCTTTTATAATCCAGTTCAAGGTATCCGTTTTAAAATCAACATAGCGATAGCCCAATGAAACGACTCCCGGTACAGGATCTACGGTCATAACGACTTCTTTATTTTCAAAAGGCATACGGTCCAGTTCTTCGTTAGTCTGCCCTTCCACTTCCTCAAATCCAAATGTGCTGAAAAACTGGCTCTGAGGCTCAAAGAACATCACCATATAGGGATAATAATGTAAAGAGTCCGTATTTAACGAACGGCTCCATGAACTGGAACAAAACGGACCGACGTCTCTAAACTGCAAAGTTGCATACCGCACATCTTCATAGTCGCGAATGCGCGAAAGAATCCGTCGTACATTGGCAGCACGTGCCTCCGGAGTGTCTTCCCCTGCTTCAAAACGCGCTGATTTGGAAGAGACAGCAGCAAGATTCAGTCTGTACATTCCTTCCTCTGTGATACCGGTAGGCAGCCCCCTGTCGTGGGTAGTCACCACAATCGGGTCAGTCAGTACCCATATCACCATAGATACAATGATCAACTCTGCCAACAACCAGCCATTGCGGTATCGGCGTGCCCATAAATTCTTACCTATCAAATGTAGCATCGCATCCCCCTCCTTTTATTTCTTCTGATTCAATGAATAAACGATATCCTTACCCAGTGCCTTCCACGCCGGCCATAATGCAGAGAATAAATTCAGCAAAAGACAAACGATAAAACCTGCACAGAAAATCCATGGAGAGAACAGCATATCAAAACTGACGATTGTATCTACTCCTTCAGGAGCAGAATTTCCGTAACGCTCAAACAAAGTAAACACCCAATTACGTCCGGCTATCAATATCGTCCAGACCCAACATAAGCCCAGCAGCCCCCCCAAACAGGTCAATATCAAATTCTCGATCAATATCTGACGAAGCAAACGTCCGCGGTCGGCACCGAAGGCTTTACAGATACCCATTTCCGGAAGACGGTTTTCCATGCGCGTACTGATCATCGCACATAAATTTAGAGCAGGCACCAATAAGAAAATCAAAACAAGCCCTCCCCAAAGACGTATCAGCTCCCACCAGTCCAAAGGAACATTTCCACGCCGATAGACACTTTTCCAATAAACATCCGGACCTGATAAAACCAATTTATTCTCTTCCTGTGAAGTATTATATTTACGGACCATTTCATGCATGGCCGCCTCCAAAGCCGCTCCCATGGCATCATCCTTCACTTTGAAATAAACCGTATAGGGTCCCAACATACCGGCATCACTTTTAGAATCCTTATCATAGCCTGCCACTGTAGTATAAGGCAGATATAATTGTGCAAAGGAGTCTCTTGTCAGGAAACTTGCATCTTTCACAACTCCCACAATGCGACAGTCCGTATAATTCAAGCTGAAAGTCTTGCCAACCACCTCTGTGGTGCCGAACAGACGACGTGCCAAGTCCTCCCCTACCACCGCATTCATGATACCACTCTCAAAATCGGCCTGCGAGAATGGCTTCCCAGCTAAAAAAGAGAATTGAAAGATACGGAAAAAAGCAGGATCGGTATATTTCACTTTCACATTCAGTTCCGAACCCAAGTTCTCACGTTGAATGTAGTCATCCAATTCCCACGAGTTATATACAGCAGAAACCTGCTCGGCCTCCTGCATGGGATACCACCAGTCACGTACCAATTGGTGAGAGCTTTGCCAACTGCCACTTCCACGGGTTTTCACCCGTTGCACCGTAACAGACTTCAAAACCCACGTCTCAGCACGGTTTGTCTCCGGATAAACAGGTGCCACTCTTATATAATGTGCCACAAAAACAACCATAGTCATGGCAATAGCCAATCCCGCACCTGTTATATAAAGCACACTGAACAGTTTATGCTGTTTCAGCAGCTCCCAGGCCTGCTTCCAATAATATTTTATCATAATGAGAACGAATTATCATCAGTATCCGGGGCGAGCAGAAGGGAATATGCCTCCCTTCCACCCGGTTTCCCGCTACTTTAATTTAAGAGAGAAAGTTTTATCTTGTTGTTTATGTCATAGCTGCTCTCATTTCAACTTCAACTTATTCTTGTTTTTATAGCTGCTCATATCACTGACAACTACCTTGTCACCCGGCTTCAGCCCCGATACGACTTCCACATATTCAAAGTTGCTGTCGCCCAACTGAACTTTACGCTTCACGATTTCATCCTTACTGTCCTGGACAAATAATTCGTATTCACCCCGGCCCACATAATAAGAAGCATTCGCCAATCTTAAGACTCCTTCCTTCACGGCATTCATGACATACACATCTGTCTTCAAGCCGGAACGCAATCGCTTGTTATTATCTTCATTCAATTGTACAATAAACGAAATCACCCCATTCTTACTCAACGGTGTCACACTACTTACCGTTCCTTCCAGTTTCTCATTGCCAATCTTGACTATGGCACGTCCACCTGCTGCCACACGGTCACCGTATGTATCGGCTATTTCACCTTCCACTTTAAAATGGCTCAAATCAGAAATGATAGCTACCTGGCTGCCTTCCGCTACCTGCGCACCTACCTGATTATTTATATAGGTAAGAATCGCTTTACGCGGTGAACGAATTTGAGCGTCATCCAATGTACGTTTCATTTCAGCAAGACTCTTTGAGAAAATATTGAATTCCAACTCCTTCACTTTCAAATCAGCCTCTTTTACTTTCGATTCATTCGCGTATTGCTGACGGAGCTGTTCCAATTCCAATTTTCCGGTATTAAAGTTCAGTTCAGCCTGACGAACCTTGTCCGTTGTTCCAGAGCCCAAACTATCCAAATAACGTTCGTTACGAAGTTCCACCTCCATACGGTTCAATTTCATGGCGGAAATTTTCACTTGCATCGATAAATCACTCAGATACGTATTATTATTCACTTTCAACTGCTCTAACTGATAACGTTTCATCTGTTCTTCATCCAGTAATTTCTTGTATTCGGTTTCCGTACTCTGCAAATCAAGTTTCAAAATCGGCGTACCTACATCCACACTGTCTCCTCCCTTACGGTAAACTTCCACGATACGAGTATTAATAGGTGAGTTGATAATCTCTTCAAAAGCCGGAACAACCTTACCGGAAGCACTGACACTTACTTCAATAGTTCCATTGTCCACTTCTGAAAACACCAAATCTTTCCTATTGACGCTGCTTCGCATAAACGAAATCAATACAGCTATACATACCACTGCCGCCACACCTATTGCACCATATTTAATGAACTTCTTTTTGCGCTCCTTATCACGCACTTCTTTAGGAATTTCTCTGTCCATAACTTATTGTAATTTTATTATTATCATTTTTGTGCTAAAGAATAAACAACATCCGTGCCAAGGAAACAACTTATTGATAATCAACAACAAATAAAGCGTACAGGGTGTCCGATATCGGACACCCTGTACGCTTTTAAACATCAGTTACCGTACAATAATGATTAACGCAAACGCAATATATCACCTACTTTAGGAGAAGGGTCTTCCGGTTTCATCTTATTCATCTTATATAAATTTTTCAGACGAATACCATATTTTTGGGAAATGGAATACATAGATTCTCCCCCACGGACAACATGAACTATGTGTTCCTTATCCGCACGACGATGCTTTTTATCCAAATAAATAATATCTCCTGGCTTCAATACATATCCCTTATAAAGATCATTGTATTTCCTCAACTTGCGTTGACTGATATCAAATTCTTTAGAAAGTTTTTTAAATGTATCCCCCGGACGTACCACAATATAGAGTAAATCATTAGCCAAATAAGGCTGATGCGGGTTTGGGAATTCCTTCATCCACTTTATACCATCCTTGGTATCATACTTATGTAATTCATATAATTCAATGATATCAATTAAACGATATGCATAGCGAGGGTCAGTAGCATATCCCGCTTTCTTCAGCCCATGCGCCCATCCTTTATAATCGGTGATTTTTAATTTAAAAAGAGATGCATAACGTGAACGTCCTTTTAAAAATTTAGAATGATCTTCATATGAATCACGAGGGTGCTTATAGGCACGAAAACATTCATTACGGACATCATCATCATGCCGTACAGTACGACCAGTCCAGTCACCACCACATTTTATACCGAAATGATTATTGGATTTACGAGCCAGTGTACTTTTTCCCGCTCCTGATTCCAATAATCCTTGAGCCAAAGTGATGCTGGCAGGAATACGATACCGTTTCATCTCATCGATAGCGAGATCTTTATACTTATGAATATATTCCTCATACTGCCGGTTACGGGTTTGCGCTTGCACTGTAAAATTACATAGACAACAAAACAACCCGATTAATATAAATTTCAACGTATGTTTCATCATATAAAACTGTTTCAAAATCGCGACTATACTTTTTCCGCTATATATAGTTGCAAACTTACCATTTTTATCCGGCTGTATGCAATCTTTTTAAATTAATTACGAATTTCATTCGAATTCCAAAAGTCCAAAGAAATCCGGACGATGAAAATCCGGCTTCTCTATTTTAATAGGATTCCATGATAAGAAATGAGGCTTTTGCAATTCATCTCCACATTTATAAAAATTAGCCCGTATGCTCATTCCATCCAGCCCGGTAATGGCATGCTTAAAAAATACCTTATACGGAATCAGCAAAGCCACCTCCCAAGTACATTCTCCTATCTTTTCTTCAAAAGTTTCTCTGCCCAAGCTAGCCCAACGCTTCACCTGATCCGTTATTTCAGAAGGAGCCATTTCACGATTATTACGCTCCGAACCTGCTGCTAAAAGAATCGTAGCGATACAGTTACATTCCAAATTATAATAAATGCCATCTCCCGCAGGAATAGAGAAAAATTCCACACAGGAATCTGTCCAAACACTACCGTTATCTTCACCGTATTTGGCACGAACACTGTCTTCTACTACTTTATAATGGACTAATATAGCATCATTTGTATAGGCTATACGAAAAGAGACTTGAGGTTGATAAGGATATTCTTTCCAGTTCACTATATCAATAGGATGATACGTAATGTTCTCATTATCAAACAAGGTCGGTATTTGTTGTGCATCTTGAACTTTACCACTTAATTTCTTTACTTTCATCGTATTGTTTTTATTAGTTAAATAGCTACTATTAGCTTCACAAAAATATATACTTCCACTGAGAAAACAAAATAGTGGCTACCATAAACAGCAGCCACTAAAAGAATAAAGCTATAAAGACAATGAAAGCACAATTTTTACATTTTCATCCATATTTATTTCTTCACATCGCCCTGTGGCATATGTCTTCTCCCATCATGCTGTTTTTTCATTCCTTGTCTTTTTCTCATCTCTTTACGGAATTTATCGCCATTGTGTTTCTCCATATTATACATTTTCTGAATTTGTTTAGGAGAAAGAAATTTCCGGAACTCATTATAATACTTCTCACGAACATCCAGTATCTTTCTACTCTGCGCGAAACGTGCCTTGATAGCCTGCTCCACTTCAGCATCTGTAGGAAGCGGTTTGGGGGTCTGTTTATCTGCAGCCGTTCTATTTGCAATATTTCGACAGGCTCCCATATGACGAGTAGCCCGCATTTCTTCCATGTATTGTTTATACACCGGAATAAATTTAGCAGTCGTTGCGTCATCCAATGCCAATCCTTTTATAATTTGATTGCACTGTATTTCCAGCATCTGCTCTTTATTAAACTGCCTTCTTTCAGATTTAGCTCCTTTCTTTTCTTGTGCAAAAAGTGTTACCTGACTTCCCATAACAATGGCTGCCAACATCATTAAAAAAAATTTTGTTCTCATCATTTTTTTGTTTTTAGTGATTAATCAATTTATAAATATATCATTTTCAGACAATTCCACCCATCCTGCTAATTCCTCATCAGACATAGATTCTATATAACGATCCAAAGTATCTGAATAAGAAGAGTCTAAATCCGTAGAAACAATAAGTGAAGGAGAAGGCAACTCCTCTGCCACAGGTTGGGATATCGGAAAGAAAAGAACTCCCAACATGACAGCCGCAATAGCTAAAGCAGCCCCAATAATCAATTTTATTCTATGCTGCCTATTAAACCTCTCAGCCTGTGTACGCTCCAATACTTGCTTCTGCATTTTTCCGAAAAAGCCATCAGGGGTACGATAAGGCATCCGCTTCCCAATATTCTTAAAATCAAACTCCTTTTCCATCCTGTCTTTAATTATTTATCATGTACTCTTTTATCTTCTCTTTTGCATAATGATAATTCACTTTCAACGTATCCACTTTCGTGTCCGTAATCCTGCTAATTTCCTCATATTCCAGTTCATCATAATAACGAAGATTGAAAACTACCCGCTGCTTTTCAGGAAGCATCAAAATAGCCTGCTGAAATTTCACCGCCATTTCGTTCTCATAATCCACATAATCTGACGCCATCAACTTATTCATTAACTCTTCCTGAACTTCTTCCGCCGAAACAGCTTGTTCCTTACGCATATTCAGAAAACGGAGACACTCATTGGTCGCTATCCGGTAAATCCATGTCCCCAATGAACTTTCCTCCCTAAACTGAGGAAGATGGCGAAAGACGCGAATAAAGACTTCCTGCAGAATATCCTCTGCATCCTCATGTGATACAACCAATCTCCGGATATGCCAATATATGGGCTGTTGAAAAAAATCTATCAACAGTTTAAATCCCCGTTCCGGGTTGGAAGCCCATACTTCCCTAATTTTATCTTCGTTTATCATCTATTCGTCAAAAGTTTATAGGTTAGAACCACCCGAGAACAAGAAGTTAAAAGTGAAAATGAAGTTTTTACATTAATTATAGATGAAGTTAAAATAATCAATCACATTTCCTACAAGAGAAAAATACAACCAATCTTCCGGAATATGAATTTAAAGAATTCAAACTCAATCTTCCTATCAATAAATTTCAGTTCTTAGAAGAATTACCATATAAACAGTAGGGAAATCCCTAAAAATAAATAGGGGAAAAGATAGAAGAATATACCTTTTCCCAACTTATCTTTGTTACAAACAAAAAAACAAAAAAATGAGAAGATTGAAACAAACATTATTAGCGTTAACCATTTGTACTTTAGTCATCAGTTGCAGTTTGACTACTAGTAGCACTATTATGAAAGTACAGAGAGGGATGTCCCAAGAAGAAGTCAGCCATTTACTTGGGAAACCCGATTTCCGTAGATTCGACAACGGCTCGGAACAATGGGAATATACCAAGACCAATATGTCCACAGCTGCAAACACGGTAATTATTATCGATTTTGTAGACGGAATGGTAACAAACATGGATTCTTTTGAGTCCAACATTACTCCGCCTCCAGTTGCAGTGTGTCCGCCAAATGAAATCATTACGGTAGTTCCACCCAGCCACCCTGATCATTCTGGCCCGCACAGACCAAAACACAAAGCCATGAATCCACATGATTTTGAAAACCTCTATAAAAAAGTAAAAAACAAAGCATTTAAGGACGACCAAATGGAATTATTATCTGTAGGAGTTGTAAACAACTACTTCACCTGTAAACAAACTGCCCGACTCATGTCCATATTTACATGGGACGATGAAAAAATGAAAGTATTAAGAATGATTTCCAACCGCATTGTAGACCGTGAAAATGGAAAAGAAATCATCAAGACACTGGATTCTTTATTTAAACAAGATGATGCACGTAAAATATTGGGAATCACTAACCAATGGTAATTCAACCTAAACAACACACAAAAACATAAATATATGAGAAAATTCAAACAACTATTATTGCTTGTTATCAGTATAACACTTGTCAGCTGTCATACCACAGGAAGTATCAAACAGAAAGCATGGAAAGTACAGCAGGGAATGACAACAGAAGAAATAGGCCAACTTCTTGGAAAACCCGATTTCCGACGTTTCGATGGTTCTTTGGAACAATGGGAATATCAGAGCGGAGGAATTGCAACGTCTTGCAAATTTCTAATTATCGAATTTCGAAACGGAAAGGTAACAAGCATGGATTCCTACAATGAAATAGCTAAAGAGACTTCAGTAGGAGACCTATATTCCAGCAAAATATCCCTCGATACCGTTGGTTCAATAGACGATAACGAATTTGAAAAGATATACAATGAAACAAAAAATTCCGTATTCAAAGATTCAACTCTGGAAAAAGCCATTATAAATAAAAAATTAAGTTGCGCACAATGCCTTAAACTTATGTCACTTTATACTTTTGATAATGACAAGTTAAAAATGTTACAAGTACTGAAAGACCATATAGCTGACACAACAAATTACGATAATATTGTCAACTCACTAGATTTCATTTCAAGTAAAAACAAGGCCAAAGAGATATTAGGAATACCCTAATACAGTAAAAGCAAACGTACCTGTTGCAATAAACCTAAAAAATATTGCAACAGGCACATCTGCTTTACCTCAATCTTCTATTCTGACAGCTGTGCCGCTTGCGGTTACCATCAGCATACTACCGCTGTCCCCCACAGTTTCATAATCCAAATCCACCCCAACTACAGCATTAGCTCCCAATAAAGCAGCCTGATCCTGCATTTCTCGTAACGCAGTATCTTTAGCCTGTCGAAGTACTTCTTCATAAGAACCGGAACGACCGCCTACAATGTCACGAATACTAGCAAAAAAATCACGAAACAGATTAGCACCGATAATAGTTTCACCTGTTACAATGCCATAATATTTGGTTATACGTTTTCCTTCGATAGTAGGTGTTGTTGTTGCTAACATAATCTTTCTCTTTTTTAATTATATATTCATTAGACGCACAAATAAAAGAAAAAGTTGCAACTTTCTCCTTTTTTATCGGTAACTATATTATTCTTTTCACATTCAACTCTGACAAGCAATAAGAAAACAAATAAATTTAAAACCAGATTTTAGAAAAGAAACATTGGGAGATTAAAAACAAAACATTACATTTGCAAGAAAACAAAGAGGAACGTATCATGAAACAAATCAAACTGGAAATAAACATAGAGGCTTGCCATTATGACGAACTAACAGAGAAGGACCGCAAACTGATAGACGCCGCGTGTGAAGCAACGAAAAGAAGCTATGCTCCTTATTCACATTTTGCTGTTGGAGCCGCCGCACTGTTGGAAAATGATATCGTCATTACCGGAACCAATCAAGAAAATGCAGCCTACCCATCTGGTCTTTGTGCAGAACGTACCACTTTGTTTTATGCCAATTCTCAATATCCGGATCAAGCAGTAAAAACACTTGCCATTGCTGCCCGCACAGAAAATGATTTTCTTGACACACCTATTCCTCCTTGCGGAGCCTGTCGGCAAGTATTATTAGAAACTGAAAAACGATATGGAAAACCTATGCGGATACTGCTTTATAGTAAGACTGATATTTATATATTAGAAAACGTAAGCGGACTTTTACCTTTATCGTTTGATGGAAATTATCTGAAATGATACCTACTATCCGTCTGCACAGCCAACAGCTAATAAATCCGGTTTTCAATAATCCGAAAGATCTTGTATCATGGATGGGAGGCATTCAAGCGCAAGATTACACCATGTCCAAATGGGCTATTGGTATCCGGCTAAAGGCAGGAAATCTGCAAACAGTCAATGAGGCACTGGCAAAAGGAGATATATTGCGCATTCATGTCATGCGTCCTACTTGGCATTATGTAGCTGCAGAAGATATACGCTGGATGCTGAAGCTTTCATCCCGACGCATCATTACTGCCAATGACTCTTTTGCCAAGTCCAGAGGACAAGACATTTCAGTTGACATTTACAACAAAGCAAACCGATTATTGGAAAAGGCACTAGCAGGACACAATCATCTGACCAAGCAAGAAATTGACAATGTATTTAAAGAAGGAGGGCTGGAAACCAATGAAAGATTATCCAACCGTTTCCTGATTCACGCTGAAGCTGAAGGACTTATTTGCAGCGGAGCAGATAAAAATAATAAAATCACCTTCGCACTTTTGGATGAGCGTGTTCCTCCAATACAAGAATTACATAAAGAAGAGGCGCTAGCTATCTTGGCACGCAAGTATTTTAGAAGCCACTCTCCTGCCAGTCTGAAAGACTTTGTATGGTGGTCCGGACTTTCGGTAACGGAAGCTAGACAAGGTATAGCCGCCATTGAACAAGAATTGCTTACTGACCGTTTCCTAGCACAAAAATTATATGTTCATCAGTCTTATAAAGAAGAAAAAACAACCGACATATTGCATATCCTTCCTTCATACGATGAATACCTAATCAGCTACAAAGACCGTACAGATGTATTGAACAAAGAATACCAACACAAAGCATTCAATTCTTTCGGGATATTCCGTCCGGTTATTCTGTACAACGGGCAAATAGTTGGAAATTGGAATAAAGTCATACAAAAACAAACAACACATATAGAAATGAACTGGTTCAAGAAAAATACAAAAATCAAAAAAGAATTACTTTCCCTAGCGGAGAGAAAATACCTTACTTTTTTCTCCGAACTGTAAGAAAATTGTAAATGGATTATTTCTGCGTCATCACATTTTAAAAATAATCCATTACATTTACATTATTCAGTATTGCAATATAAAACTCTCAGCCACTTTCAAGAAACGTTCATGACCTTTTTCATTCAAATGTGCAGTATCTGTATTATTCTTGCTGTTCTGAAAATATATTTTCCTAAAATGATCATTACTTGCATAAATTCCTCCTTTTCGGGCGCTGTCAAAAATAGGAATACTATAATTTCCACAAACCTCAATCATAGCATCCACCACTTTCTCAGCATCACTTCCTGCAAAATTTTTACAGTTCCATCGGGTAAAGAAAAAAATCTTAGCTGTGGGATACTTTTCAATAAGCCCTTCACATAGCATTGCCAGCCTCTCTTTAAATACATCAATACCGCCAATTGAATCCAATTTAAAACCATCATTGTGCCCACCCACAACAATAACATAATCCAAATCATCCGGCATTTCCTTATATCTTACATACATCGCTTCCCCCCAACGCGGGCTACTATAAGCAATGCTGCTGCCGTTCTTGCCATAATTTAAATATTCCATACCATGTTTCTCGGCAAATTTATAATGCCAGGTATTCTTAACAGGTTCCTTATGATTCTTCACATAACTATCTCCAATAATTCCCAAACGTTTTCCTTTCAATTCATCAGTCCTGACGGTAACTCCTTTAATAATTTGTTCCAACTGCTTATATACCTGTTGTCCCAAATACTCTGCCGAATGAGCCGTGAAATGAAGTCTGTCATTTAACAATTCCGCGCCTGACATATCTATCAGGTGCATGTTCGGATCTTCAGCAGCCAATTGCTTCATCGCATTCTCCACTTCTCTGCTGAAATATTTATTACTTCGGGCAACAGTACCAAAAATAAAAGGCAAACGAGAATAATCCTTTCCGGTTTTTTCTGTCAGATGCATACGCACATAAGCCACCATTGTCTTCAAGTTACGGTAATAATCTTTACTTTTAGCATAATCACTTTCCCCCTGATGCCAAAGAAATGCATCTATCTGATAGCCATCCTTCAGGCGGGAAAGAGTCTTGTCTATACACATGTCTATCTCTTGAATGAAAGAAAGCAACAAGGAGTTTCCTCCATCAGAAGTTGGCTTAGCCTGTGCCAGCCATTCAGGCGCCGCAGACCAAAAACGTCCCTTGGAAGCATTATAATCAGGTGCTATGGAAGTTCCGCCAACAGCCCATTTCACCACATAAAATTTCTCCTGCAACAACTGCTCCAACCAATAATATGTCACTGCATCAAAAGCCCACATATTATTTTTTCCGCTACGTTTGGCACGAGGCCAGAAAGGAATAAATTCTCCCTTTCCGTCATTCTGAGCTATCTGACAATAACGGTAGGCACCTTCGGCATACGTCAGTGTGTCCGTAGCCAATGCTTTAATATATGCCGGCAAATCTTCATTAGGAGTTCGTCCATCGGTATTAGACTGTCCGGCAGTTATAATCACATGTACAGGATTGGAAGCCATCGTATTCAAGCCAACAGCTGCAAAAATCAAAATCAAAATTAAGTTTTTCATAAGTATCATTTCATGTTTTTAATGGACACAAAAATAATCCTAATTCTAATATAACGACATGGATTATCGTCCATTATCATAGATTTTTGAACTCATTATGGTTCATACAGAATGAGAATTGCGGCTAAACCATAAAAAAAGAGCCACAGGAACAATGGCTCCCAATGACTCTTTCTTTTTCAGCTCATATTTATAATTTAATTATCTCCATACATACGCGCACGCATTTCTTTAATATGATCAGAAGTGATGTATTCATCGTATTCCATCATCTTGTCAATGATACCATTCGGGGTCAATTCAATAATACGGTTCGCCACCGTTTCAATAAATTCGTGGTCGTGGGAAGAGAACAGCACATTTCCCTTATAAGTCTTCAGATTATTATTGAAAGCCTGAATTGATTCCAAGTCCAAATGGTTGGTTGGAGTATCCAAAATCAGACAGTTCGCATTACGCAACTGCATACGGGCAATCATACAACGCATCTTCTCACCTCCGGAAAGCACATTCACTTTCTTCAATACTTCCTCTCCGGAAAACAACATACGCCCCAAGAAACCTTTCATATAGACTTCGTTACCTTCGCCAAACTGGCTCAGCCAATCTACCAAATTCAAATCACTTTCAAAGAAATCCGTATTATCCAAAGGCAAATAAGCCGTAGTAATAGTAACGCCCCACGCGAATTTACCAGCCTGCGGAGTACGATTTCCATTGATTATTTCAAAAAAAGCAGTCATGGCACGCGGATCACGGCTCAAAAAGACAATCTTATCTCCTTTTTCTACATTAAAATTCACATCATTGAACAATACCATACCGTCTTCAGTTTCCGCACGCAAGCCGGATACTTCCAAAATCTGATTGCCCGGTTCACGATCCGGAGTAAAGATGATACCGGGATATTTACGGGACGACGGCTTAATTTCATCTACATTCAGTTTTTCCAACATCTTCTTTCGGCTGGTTGTCTGCTTGCTCTTAGCCACATTGGCACTAAAACGACGGATAAATTCTTCCAACTCTTTCTTCTTCTCTTCAGCTTTAGCCTTCTGGTTCTGCTGCTGGCGAAGTGCCAACTGACTTGATTCATACCAGAAGCTATAGTTACCGGCAAACATATTCACTTTACCGAAATCAATATCTACAGTATGAGTACAAACAGAGTCCAAAAAGTGACGGTCATGACTTACCACCAACACCGTGTGTTCGAAATTAGAAAGATATTCCTCCAACCAAGTCACCGTATCTATATCCAAATCATTGGTAGGTTCATCCAACAACAAGTTGTCAGGATTACCGTAAAGTGCCTGCGCCAACATGACACGCACCTTTTCCTTACCACTCAGTTCCCCCATCAACATATAGTGCTTGTCTTCCTTTATGCCCAATCCGCTCAACAAAGAAGCAGCATCACTCTCGGCATTCCAACCATCCAGTTCGGCAAACTTCTCTTCCAATTCAGAAACTTTCAAGCCATCTTCATCTGTAAAATCAGTTTTCGCATACAGTTCTTCACGCTGTTTCATAATGTTCCACAACACAGTATGTCCCATCATAACCGTATCCATGACTGTATATTCATCCCACTTAAAGTGATCCTGGCTCAATACAGACAGACGTTCGCCCGGTCCTAATACCACTGAGCCCTTAGTCGGTTCCAGCTCACCTGAAATTGCTTTCAAGAAAGTAGATTTTCCGGCGCCGTTCGCACCGATAACCCCGTAAATATTACCATTGGTGAACTTCATATTTACGTCATTATACAACACTCTTTTACCAAATTGAATGGCCAAGTTCGAAACTGTAATCATCCTAATATACCTTATTTATATAATTATTCTATTTTGGAATTGCAAAGGTAGGCATTTTAATTCAGAAAAGTATGCCAGTGTGGCAGAAATTCCGTACTTTTGCAAAATTATTACTCTAAGAAAACAACTAGGCACGAAATTTGTTAGCAGTAAATTAACCTAAAAGACCTGACTGTTATGAGTAAAAATAAGAAAAACAAAAAGTTTAATAAGAATATGAACCCAACAGAGAAGAACCAACCTCAAGACGAGGAAGTTTTGAAAAATCAGGAAGCGGCAGAAGCTGCCATTGATGAAGAAACTCAGAAAGAAGCAACAGAAGAACTGAACGCTGAAGAGAAGGTGAACAAGGAATTGGCGGAAGCTCAGAAAACAATAGAAGAGCAGCATGACAAATACCTGCGTCTTTCAGCCGAATTTGACAATTACCGTAAACGCACCATGAAAGAGAAGGCCGAATTGATTAAGAATGGTGGAGAAAAGGCCATTACTGCCATTCTTCCTATTTTGGATGACTTGGAGCGTGCAGTAAAGACTTCAGAAACTTCGGATGATGTAAAAGCAATGCGTGAAGGAATTGAGTTGATCTACAACAAATTCCTGAAAGTATTGAACCAGGAAGGACTTCAGAAAATAGAGACTGACGGTGAGAACTTTGATACCGATTATCACGAAGCAATTGCATTAGTTCCAGCTCCTTCCGAAGAGAAGAAAGGAAAAATATTGGACTGTGTACAAACCGGTTATAAGCTGAATGACAAAGTAATACGCCACGCCAAAGTAGTTGTGGCTCAATAAAACAGTATCATAAAACGACATGGCAAAAAGAGACTATTACGAAGTTCTGGAGGTGGACAAAACAGCCACCCTTGATGTTATAAAAAAAGCATACCGCAAAAAAGCAATACAATATCATCCGGACAAGAATCCGGGAGATAAAGAAGCGGAAGAAAAATTCAAGGAAGCTGCCGAAGCTTATGATGTGTTGAGCAACCCGGATAAACGCGCCCGTTACGACCAATTCGGACATGCAGGAATGAGTGGAGCTGCCGGTGGCGGTTTTGAAGGATTCGGACAAGGTATGTCCATGGATGATATTTTCTCTATGTTCGGTGACATCTTCGGTGGACATGGAGGAGGTTTCGGAGGCTTTGGAGGTTTCGGTGGTGGCGGACGTTCCGCACAACGCAAGTTCCGTGGTTCAGACCTCCGTGTAAAAGTAAAACTGAACTTAAAAGAGATTTCTACGGGAGTAGAAAAGAAATTCAAACTGAAAAAGTACGTAACATGTGACCATTGCCATGGTTCAGGAGCCGAAGGAGAAGGAGGAACGGAAACGTGTCCCACTTGTCATGGAACAGGAAGTATCACCCGCACCCAACAAAGCATTTTTGGAATGGTGCAATCACAAAGCGTATGTCCACAATGTAACGGAGAAGGGAAAATAATTAAGAACAAATGTAAAGCTTGTGCAGGAGAAGGTATTGTATACGGAGAAGAAGTCGTGGAAGTGAAAATTCCTGCCGGTGTGGCTGAAGGAATGCAACTTTCTGTCAATGGGAAAGGAAATGCGGGCAAACATAACGGTGTTCCCGGTGATTTGCTTGTTGTCATAGAAGAAGAATCCCATCCAGACCTAATACGCGATGAAAATGATTTGATTTACAATCTGTTACTAAGCGTTCCGACTGCTGCTTTAGGAGGCACTGTAGAAATACCAACTATTGATAGCAAAGTAAAAGTAAAAATTGAACCAGGCACCCAACCAGGTAAGGTCTTACGCCTAAGAGGTAAAGGATTGCCCAATGTCAATAGTTATGGTTACAGTAACGGTACAGGTGATTTATTAGTCAATGTAAGCGTATATATTCCAGAAACGTTGAATAAAGATGAAAAACAAGCACTAGAGAAAATGCAAGAATCGGATAACTTCAAACCGAATACAAGCATTAAAGAAAAAATATTCAAGAAGTTCAAAAACTTCTTCGATTAATTTTTATACTACAAAGTGTCACAGAAAGAATACCAGGTTTTATATCTGCCTGGCATTCTTTTGTGACACTTTGCGGTAAATAAAAACATTTGCCATGAATTACGAAGAAACATTGGATTATTTATATAATAGTGCCCCATTATTCCAACATATAGGAAAAGATGCATACAAGGCAGGATTAGAAAACACTTATCTTTTAGACAAGTATTTCAACCATCCCCATCGCCAATTCCGAACCATTCATATAGCCGGGACCAATGGAAAAGGCTCTTGTTCACATACTTTAGCCGCCATTTTACAATCAGCCGGATACAAGACAGGACTTTACACTTCTCCACATCTGATAGATTTCCGTGAACGAATCCGCGTCAACGGAATTCCTGTATCCAAAGAATATGTCATAGACTTTGTAGAAAAACACCGTGCCTTTTTTGAACCTCTGCATCCTTCTTTCTTTGAACTGACTACCGCAATGGCTTTCCACTATTTTGCCCAAAGCCAAGTAGATGTAGCCATTATAGAAGTCGGCCTGGGAGGACGAATAGATTGTACAAACATCATCCGTCCGGATCTATGTGTCATAACCAATATCAGTTTCGACCATATACAATTCTTAGGTAACACATTAGCCAAAATAGCCACAGAGAAGGCCGGAATCATCAAAGAAAAGACCCCGGTAGTTATCGGTGAAACCACACCCGAAACCAAACCTATATTTACAACCCGTGCTAAAGAAGTAAACGCTCCTATCTACTTTGCAGAAGAAGAACAGTTATTACACTCCTCCAGCATAAATGAAAAAGGTAAACGAATATATCAAACAACCGACTACCTCAATCTGGAAGGCGAACTGGAAGGGCTTTGCCAACTTAAAAACACCAATACACTTTTATCTGCCATCCGCCTATTAAAACAAGCAGGTTATCAACTTACCGAAAGCAATATACGCAAAGGATTCTCACAAGTATGTGAACTCACCGGCCTGATGGGAAGATGGCAAAAATTAGAAAGTGAACCGACTTTAATATGCGATACAGGACATAATGTAGGAGGTATTTCGTATATCATAGAACAATTAAAACATCAGAAATATGAACGATTACACATTGTAATAGGTATGGTAAACGACAAGGATATCAGTGGAGTATTGTCCATGCTTCCTAAAAATGCCACCTATTATTTTACCAAAGCCAGCGTAAAGCGTGCTTTATCCGAAAAAGAATTACAAAGCTTAGCGATGCAATCCGGGCTGCACGGAGATACTTATCCTGATGTAGAAACAGCTGTAACAGCCGCTAAAGAAAAGGCTAACAAAAATGACTTTATTTTTGTTGGAGGAAGCAGCTTTATCGTTGCGGATTTATTAAAATTTCACGTTTAGTCCGTTCACTTTTATAGAAAAAGTTTGGGAATACCGAAGAAAATCTTTTTATTTGCATTAGTTTTATACATAAAATAAAAAGATTTTCAATAACATGATAAACACATCTACTTCCGATGAGAATTTATGCGGCCTGAAACGGGCCGATTTTCAGACAACAGTGAACGGGAAACAAACAGACCTCTTCATTCTGAAAAATGAAAACGGAGCTGAAATAGCTGTCACCAACTATGGTGGAGCAGTATTAGCTATTATGGTTCCGGACAAAAACGGTAAATATGCCAATGTCATTCAAGGACATGATAGTATAACCCATGTTATCAATAGCCACGAACCTTTCCTCAGTACTCTTATCGGTCGTTACGGAAACCGTATAGCAGGAGGTAAATTCATTTTAGAAGGGAAAGAATATTCACTGACTATCAACAATGGTCCCAACTCGCTGCATGGCGGTCCTACCGGATTTCATACCCGCATTTGGGATGCAGAACAGGAAACTCCCCAAAGCTTGAAATTGCATTATTTATCTGCTGATGGCGAAGAAGGATTTCCGGGAAATTTGGATATTCACGTAACGTACACTTTAAGTAATCAAAATGAATTCATCATTACTTACCACGCTACAACAGACAAAACAACATTGGTAAATCTTACTCACCACGGTTTTTTCAGCCTATCAGGCATTGCCAATCCTACGGCAACCGTTGATAACAACATCGTAACCATTAATGCTGATTTTTATACTCCGATAGATAATGTATCCATCCCTACAGGCGAAATTGCCAAAGTAGAAGGTACTCCTATGGATTTTCGTACTCCTCAAAGAGTAGACAGTAGAATCAATGACCCATTCGAACAGCTAGAATTCGGTGCCGGCTATGACCACTGCTATGTATTAAACAAACGTGAAGCAGGCACACTGAGTTTTGCAGCAAAATGTGTGGAGCCCGAAAGCGGTCGTAGCATGGAAGTATACACTACAGAGCCCGGTGTACAAGTTTATACTTCAAACTGGCACAATGGTTTCGAAGGTGCTCATGGAGCAACTTTCCCAGCAAGAAGTGCCATCTGTTTTGAAGCACAACACTTTCCTGATACGCCCAATAAAGGCCATTTCCCTTCTTGTGTTCTACATCCGGGGGAAACTTACAATCAAGTAACCATCTACAAATTCGGTGTAGAAAAATAATTTTATGAAATAACCTAATTAATAAACTTATAATTTTTTCAAAACCATGAATCAACAAAAACAGAACGGTAATATCATCGCTATCATTACAATGTTCTTCCTTTTCGCGATGATTTCCTTCGTTACTAATCTTGCTGCGCCTTTCGGCACAATATGGAAAAACCAATATGCAGGTGCCAATACCTTGGGTATGATGGGAAATATGATGAATTTCCTCGCATATCTGTTTATGGGGATTCCTTCAGGTAATATGCTTGTAAAAATCGGATATAAAAAAACAGCCCTCATTGCCATGGCAGTAGGTTTCATCGGTTTGTTTATCCAATATATTTCCAGTTTGTTCGGTGCAGATATAGACGTATTCAATTTAGGAGAATATGCCATTAAAATGAATTTTATCATCTACCTGCTTGGTGCCTTCGTCTGTGGTTTTTGTGTATGTATGCTGAACACTGTAGTTAACCCGATGCTAAATCTTTTAGGTGGTGGTGGTAACAAAGGTAACCAATTAATCCAAGCCGGTGGTGCTCTAAACTCATTGTCAGGTACTTTGACTCCGCTTTTCGTAGGTGCCTTGATTGGTTCTGTTACCCCTCAAACAGCTATGTCAGATGTAGCTCCTCTGCTTTTTATAGCAATGGGTGTATTCGTATCAGCGTTTATCGCTCTTTCATTCATCGCCATTCCAGAGCCTCATCTAAGAAAAGCAGGTCATGAAAAAGAGAAATTCTCTCATAGCCCTTGGAATTTCCGCCATACTGTATTAGGTGTAATCGGTATCTTTGTGTATGTAGGTATTGAAATCGGTATTCCAGGCACATTAAATTTCTATCTTGCCGACCCAACGGAAAAAGGTGCGGGCCTGCTTGCCAACGGTGCCGCTATCGGTGGTGCTATTGCTGCCATCTATTGGTTGCTCATGTTAGTGGGACGTTCTGCAAGTAGTGTCATCAGCGGTAAAGTAGCTACACGCACACAATTGATTGTTGTTTCCGCAACAGCTATCTGTTTTATATTAATCGCAATCTTCACTCCAAAAGAAATCACTGTCTCTATGCCGGGATATAGTGTAGAAAATGGATTCGAAATGGCCTCTGTACCTGTCAGTGCCCTATTTTTGGTACTTTGTGGTTTATGTACGTCCATTATGTGGGGAGGTATCTTCAACCTCGCTGTAGAAGGTTTAGGCAAATATACCGCACAAGCTTCAGGTATTTTTATGATGATGGTTGTCGGTGGCGGTATTTTCCCATTATTGCAGCAATTCATTTCTGACGCTGTGGGATATATGGCCAGCTATTGGTTAATTATCGCTTTGCTTGCTTATCTGTTGTTCTATGGTTTGGTAGGATGCAAGAACGTAAACAAAGACATTCCTGTAGAATAATTATAAAAACATATAGTATTAACTTTAAACTATTAATATCATGGATATAGAATACGTAAGAAGTCGCTTCATCAAACATTTTGATGGCACAACAGGTTCAGTATATGCATCACCCGGACGTATTAACCTTATTGGAGAACATACCGACTATAACGGTGGTTTTGTCTTTCCCGGAGCAGTAGATAAAGGTATGATTGCTGAAATCAAACCTAATGGTACTGATAAGGTACGTGCTTATTCTATTGATCTAAAAGACTATGTAGAATTCGGCTTGAACGAAGAAGATGCCCCTAAAGCCAGTTGGGCAAGATATATTTTCGGCGTTTGCCGTGAAATGATCAAACGTGGTGTAGATGTGAAAGGTTTTGACACTGCTTTTGCGGGTGACGTACCTTTGGGTGCAGGTATGTCTTCATCTGCTGCATTGGAAAGTACGTATGCTTTCGCTATCAACGAACTTTTCGGTGACAACAAAATAGATAAATTTGAATTAGCCAAGGTAGGTCAGGCAACAGAACATAATTATTGTGGTGTAAATTGCGGTATTATGGATCAATTTGCATCTGTATTCGGAAAAGAAGGTAGTTTGATCCGTTTGGACTGTCGCTCATTGGAATATCAATACTTCCCGTTCAAACCGGAAGGTTACCGATTGGTATTGGTTGACTCGGTAGTCAAACACGAATTGGCTTCTTCTGCTTATAATAAACGTCGCCAAAGCTGCGAAGCTGCTGTAGCCGCCATCCAGAAAAAACATCCTCATGTAGAATTTTTACGTGATTGTACAATGGAAATGTTGCAGGAAGCAAAAGCCGAGATCAGTGAAGAAGACTATATGCGTGCAGAATACGTCATTGAAGAAATCCAACGTGTACTTGATGTTTGCGATGCTTTGGAAAGAGGTGATTACGAAACCGTAGGACAGAAGATGTATGAAACTCACTATGGCATGAGTAAATTGTATGAAGTAAGCTGTGAAGAACTTGACTTCTTGAATGATGTTGCTTTCGACTGCGGTGTCACCGGTTCACGTGTCATGGGTGGAGGTTTCGGTGGATGTACAATCAACCTAGTTAAAAATGAACTATACGAAACATTCATCACCACTGCCAAAGAAAGATTCAAAGAGAAGTTCGGAAGAAGTCCCAAAGTTTACGATGTAGTCATCAGTGACGGTTCTCGCAAGCTGGTATAAAAAAGATCTCAAATTCGCTAACATATGAAAAAACCGCTTTGGATTCAAAGCGGTTTTTTCTTCTTTATGCTATAAAAGTGTAGGAAATACACTTTTATGTTGCACAACATACTCTTTTCATATCCAATGTATTAGTAATAGTGTTACTTTTACACCCAAAATCATATACTCTATTACTAATTAGTACTTTTATATCATGAAAAGCATGAAAAAAACCTTTCTGGGAACCGGTATCGCACTGACCTTGTTAAGTGCTTGCGCTCCCAAACAATCTCAAGAAACACTTACAAAGTCCGGATTAAACCCCACTAATTATGAAACAATAGTGGATGGCGTAAAACCTGTTAAACTGTATACGCTAAAGAATGCAGCCGGAATGGAAGTATGCGTAACTAATTTTGGCGGACGTATTGTATCTATCATGGTCCCCGACAAAAATGGAAATCTAAAAGATGTAGTGCTGGGTTTTGACAGCATTGCTGACTACCAAAATATACCAAGCGACTTCGGTGCTTCTATCGGACGCTATGCCAACCGCATTAATAAAGGAGTCATCGTAATGGATGGAGAAACCATTCAATTACCCCAAAATAATTTTGGTCACTGCCTGCATGGAGGTCCTAAAGGATGGCAATACCAAGTTTATGAAGCAAACCAATTAAACGACAGTACTATGACACTGACTATGAAGTCACCGGATGGAGATGCCAATTTTCCGGGAAATGTAACCGCTACTGTTACTTATGCACTGACAAGAAACAATGCCATCGACATAAATTACGAAGCGACAACTGACAAAAAGACTGTTATCAATATGACCAACCACTCTTATTTCAACTTGAGTGGAAACCCTGCCAATCCGGCCACCGACCATATTCTTTATGTAAATGCAGACAGCATCACTCCCGTTGACAGCACATTCATGACCACTGGAGAAATGATGGCAGTAACAGAAACTCCGTTTGATTTCAATACTCCTAAAACCATTGCCCCCGATGTGACTAACTTTGAAAACGAACAAATAAAATTCGGTAACGGATTCGACCATAATTGGGTACTTAACACGAAAGGCGATATCAACCAGCTGGCTGCCAAACTGACCAGCCCCACTAGTGGTATCACTTTGGAAGTATATACTAATGAACCGGGAATACAAGTTTATACAGGCAACTTTTTGGATGGAACCGTAAAAGGGAAAAAGGGAATTACTTATCCGCAACGCGCGTCTGTTTGTCTGGAAACACAGCACTATCCCGACAGCCCCAACAAATCACAATGGCCTTCTGTAATTCTGGAACCGGGACAGACCTATCACAGCCAATGTATCTTTAAATTCGGTGTTGAAAAATAATTGTTAAACTTTAAATATTTAATATCATGAATTGGAATTCACATGAATTCATCTGGCTGGACTGGACAATACTGGCAGTCGGCATTGTAGCTGTGATATGGGCGGTATGGCGCTCTGTACAAAAAGACAAACGCTCGCAACAAGGAGCAAGCAGTGAAGATTATCTATTTGGCAAAGGTGAGCCATGGTACATCATTGGTGCTGCTATCTTTGCAGCCAATATCGGTTCGGAACATCTGGTAGGTTTGGCAGGAACCGGTGCCAAATCCGGAGTAGGTATGGCACACTGGGAAATGCAAGGTTGGATGATTCTTCTTCTAGGATGGCTTTTTGTTCCATTCTACCAACTATTAAACAATAAAATGGGCAAAATCATTACCATGCCCGATTTCCTTAAATACCGTTATACCCCGCGTACCGGTTCATGGCTTTCTATCATCACACTGATAGCCTATATTCTTACTAAAGTGAGTGTAACCGCCTATACCGGAGGTATCTTTTTGGAGTTCTTACTTGGACTTCCTTTTTGGTATGGGGCAATCGGACTTATTGTCCTGACCGGCATCTTCACCGTACTGAGTGGAATGAAAGGAGTAATGACCCTCTCAGCTATTCAAACTCCTATTTTAATCATCGGTTCTTTCTTGGTTCTTTTCCTGGGACTGTCAGCCTTGGGAGACGGTAATATTGCTACAGGATGGACAGAAATGATGGATCATGCGCGTAGCGCCATGAATGTAGGAGCAGACGGACACGCTTATGGTGCCAACCATATGTTTCACTGGACCGAAGCAGACCCGATGTATCAAGATTATCCTGGATTCTGGGTATTTATCGGAGCTTCCATCATCGGTTTCTGGTATTGGTGTACCGACCAGCATATCGTACAGCGTGTACTTGGACAGCGTAAAGGCGAAGATAATGATGTGGTAATGAAGCGTGCCCGCAGAGGTACTATTGCAGCCGGTTATTTTAAAATCCTGCCTGTCTTCATGTTTCTTATTCCGGGGATGGTAGCTGCCGCCTTGGCTGCAAAAGGTGAATTTGATATGTCAAATACAGATGCGGCTTTTGCTGTAATGGTAAAGGATGTTCTGCCTGCCGGTGTAAAAGGTATTGTAACTATCGGATTCATCTGCGCATTGGTTGCTTCACTGGCTGCTTTCTTTAATTCATGCGCCACACTTTTTACAGAAGACTTTTACAAGCCCATGTTTAAAAACAAAAGCGAAGCTACTTATGTTATGGTAGGACGTATCGCCACCGTAGTTGTAGTTATCCTCGGCATGGCATGGATTCCTGTAATGATGAGCCTCGGCAGCCTTTACGACTACCTGCAAGGTATACAGTCCCTCCTTGCACCTGCAATGGTAGCCGTATTTGCACTTGGTATATTCTCCAAGAAAATCACTCCGAAAGCCGGTGAAACAGCCATGATTGTAGGTTTCCTAATTGGTATGCTCCGTTTGCTGACTAATATCCTCACCAATACCGGAAAAGATGTGATGACCGGCTGGTTTTGGGAAAATACAACTTGGTTTTGGCAGACAAACTGGCTTATTTTTGAAATATGGCTACTTGTATTCCTCTTGTTGTTAATGGTTGTTGTATCATGCTTCACTCCGGCTCCAACCGCCAAACAAGTGGAAGCCATCACCTTTACCGGCAGTTACAAGGAACTTATCAGAAAGAGTTGGAACAAATGGGATGTTATTACCTCTTTAGGTGTAGTTCTGCTTTGTGCACTATTCTATGCTTATTTCTGGTAAACCATAAATTAAAGGCTGTATGCTTTGAATTATCTTGAAGAATACAGCCTGTTAATTTTAAACCGACGCTAAACCATGACCACCTATTATAACATAAACCCTAAATTCTATGTATCTGTAGACTGTATCATTTTCGGTTTTGACGAAGGAGAATTAAAACTGCTTCTACTAAAACGAAATTTTGAACCGGCTATGGGAAAATGGTCTTTGATGGGAGGATTCGTACAAGAAGACGAAAGTGTAGACGCTGCCGCCAAACGGGTATTGGCAGAACTGACCGGATTGGAAAATGTATATATGGAACAAGTAGGCACATTTGGCGACTTAGAGCGCGATCCGGGAGAACGAGTCATATCAGTAGCCTATTATGCTTTAGTCAATGTAAATGAATATGACAGGGAACTAGTGCAGCAGCACAATGCCCATTGGACAAAAATAGACGAACTGCCACAGCTCATTTTCGACCATCCGATCATGATTTCCAAAGCACGTGAACTGATGAAGCACAAAGCATCATACAATCCAATTGGTTTTAACCTGCTGCCCGAACTGTTTACCCTGACACAGTTGCAAAATCTATATGAGGCAATCTATGGCGAACCGATGGACAAGCGGAATTTCCGCAAGCGGGTAGCCGAAATGGATTTCATTGAAAAAACAGATTTGATAGACAAATCAGGTTCCCGACGAGGTGCTTATCTTTATAAATTTAATGATAAGGCCTACAGAAAAGATCCGAAATTTAAACTTTAAAATAATGTGCCGATGCAATAATTTGCCAATTGACAAATTAGCAGATTGCCACATTACCCAATTATTCATTATGTTAGAAAAATTAAAAGAAAAAGTATTCCGTGCCAATCTGGATTTGGTGAAACACGGACTAGTTATTTTTACATGGGGAAATGTTTCTGCCATCGATCGTGAAACAGGTCTGGTAGTAATCAAACCCAGTGGCGTATCATACGATGATATGAAAGCTGAAGACATGGTTGTAGTAGATCTGGACGGCAACGTGGTAGAAGGTTCTCTTCGTCCGTCTTCAGATACTCCCACCCATGTAGTTCTATATAAAGCATTCCCCGAAATAGGTGGAGTGGTACATACCCACTCCACCTATGCTACCGCCTGGGCACAAGCCGGAATGGATATCCCCAATATCGGAACGACTCATGCCGATTATTTCCATGACGCCATTCCTTGTACCGCAGATATGACTGAAGAGGAAGTAAAAGGTGCCTACGAACAGGAAACAGGCAATGTGATTGTGAAACGTTTCAAGAACCTGAACCCTGTACATACTCCGGGAGTACTAGTAAAAAATCATGGTCCTTTTGCATGGGGAAAAGATGCCAATGATGCTGTACATAATGCAGTAGTCATGGAACAGGTAGCCAAAATGGCAAGTATCGCTTTTGCCGCCAACCCTCATTTAACGATGAATTCTTTATTAATAGAAAAGCATTTCAGCCGCAAACACGGCCCCAATGCCTATTATGGACAGAAATAAGAAACAAAGATATTAATAACCCTTTTAAAATATAACATTATGGAAAAAGCATTTGATCAGTATGAAGTATGGTTTGTAACAGGAGCACAGCTTCTGTACGGAGGTGACGCAGTTATAGCAGTAGACGCTCACTCCAATGAAATGGTAAACGGACTGAACGAATCAGGGAAACTTCCTGTAAAAGTAGTATATAAAGGAACAGCCAACTCTTCTAAAGAAGTGGAAGCAGTGTTCAAAGCAGCCAACAACGATGAAAAATGTATCGGTGTCATCACTTGGATGCACACTTTCTCCCCAGCTAAAATGTGGATTCACGGTCTGCAACAGTTAAAGAAACCACTGTTACATCTACACACTCAATTCAATAAGGAAATTCCTTGGGATACCATGGATATGGACTTCATGAATCTGAATCAATCCGCCCATGGTGACCGCGAATTCGGACATATCTGTACCCGTATGCGCATCCGCCGCAAAGTAGTGGTAGGTTACTGGAAAGACGAAGACACCCAGCACAAGATTGCCGTTTGGATGCGCGTTTGTGCAGGTTGGGCAGACTCTCAGGATATGCTGATCATCCGTTTCGGCGATCAGATGAATAATGTAGCTGTAACTGACGGTGATAAAGTGGAAGCAGAACAACGTATGGGGTATCACGTAGATTACTGTCCGGCAAGCGAACTGATGGAATACCATAAAAACATCAAGGATACAGATGTAGAGGCACTTGTAGCAACTTACTTCAACGAATACGACCACGATGCTTCATTAGAAGATAAATCAACCGAAGCTTATCAGAAAGTATGGAACGCTGCAAAAGCCGAATTAGCTCTTCGTGCCATCCTTAAAGCCAAAGGCGCCAAAGGATTCACTACTAATTTTGATGATTTGGGCCAAACAGACGGCAGCTACTTCGATCAGATTCCGGGACTGGCTTCCCAGCGTCTGATGGCTGAAGGCTACGGATTCGGTGCGGAAGGTGACTGGAAATCAGCAGCTCTCTACCGTACCGTATGGGTGATGAACCAAGGACTTTCCAAAGGTTGTTCTTTCCTGGAAGATTACACATTGAACTTCGATGGTGCAAACAGTGCTATCCTGCAATCACATATGCTGGAAGTTTGCCCTCTTATCGCCGCTTCCAAACCACGTCTGGAAGTACACTTCCTAGGCATAGGTATTCGCAAGAGCCAGACAGCCCGTCTTGTATTCACTTCAAAAGTAGGCTCAGGTTGTACCGCCACTGTAGTAGACTTGGGTAACCGTTTCCGTCTGATCGTGAACGACGTAGAATGCATCGAGCCGAAACCGTTGCCCAAATTACCGGTTGCTTCCGCCCTGTGGATTCCGATGCCTAATTTCGAAGTAGGTGCAGGCGCATGGATCCTGGCAGGTGGAACACATCATTCTTGCTTCTCTTATGATCTGACAGCAGAATATTGGGAAGACTATGCTGAGATTGCAGGTATCGAAATGATCCGTATCGACAAAGATACTACCATCAGCAACTTCAAGAAAGAGCTTCGCATGAACGAAGTCTACTATATGCTGAACAAAGCACTTTGCTAATCCATCCATGAAGAGGGGATGTGTCAAGGCTAATAAGATTCTTGGCACATCCCACCTTATTTTATCATCATTATTGTTGTACCTTAAATTATAGGTTTTAATATGAAATCAGATGCAAAATCAACCATCGAAGCAGGAAAAGCTATTCTAGGCATAGAATTCGGATCAACACGAATCAAAGCTGTTTTGATTGACCAGGAAAACAAGCCCATTGCCCAGGGAAGCCATAGCTGGGAAAACCAACTGGTAGACGGACTGTGGACTTACAGTGTGGAAGCTATCTGGCATGGCCTGCAAGACTGCTATGCAGATCTCCGTTCCAACGTAAAAAAGCTATATGACACAGAAATAGAAACCTTGGCGGCAATCGGTGTCAGTGCCATGATGCATGGTTATATGGCATTCAATAAAGAAGAAGAAATCCTTGTACCTTTCCGTACATGGAGAAATACCAATACCGGTCCGGCAGCCGCCGCTTTATCTGAATTATTCGTATATAACATTCCTCTGAGATGGAGCATTTCTCATTTATACCAAGCTATTTTAGACAATGAAGAACACGTAAGTAACATTGACTATCTGACCACCCTTGCAGGTTTCATTCATTGGCAAATTACAGGTCAGAAAGTCCTGGGCATAGGTGATGCATCAGGAATGCTTCCCATAGACCCGGCTACCAAGAATTATTCTGCCGAAATGATAGCCAAGTTCGACAAGTTGGTAGCTCCTAAAGGATACCCTTGGAAACTGACAGATATCCTGCCCAAAGTCTTACCCGCCGGCGAGAATGCAGGGTTCCTTACCCCGGAAGGTGCCAAGAAACTGGACGTGTCGGGCCACTTGAAAGCAGGTGTACCTGTCTGCCCTCCGGAAGGAGATGCCGGAACCGGCATGGTAGCAACCAACGCTGTCAAGCAACGCACCGGGAATGTATCAGCAGGCACTTCCTCATTTTCCATGATTGTATTGGAAAAAGAGTTGTCCAAGCCATACGAAATGATTGACATGGTTACCACTCCCGACGGAAGCCTTGTAGCTATGGTACATTGCAACAACTGCACCTCCGACCTCAATGCCTGGATCAATCTATTCAAAGAATACCAAGAACTGCTGGGTATACCCGTAGATATGAATGAATTATATGGAAAACTTTACAATCATGCGCTCGCAGGCGATGCAGATTGCGGTGGTCTTATTTCGTATAATTATATTTCAGGTGAACCCGTGACAGGACTTGCCGACGGAAGGCCATTGTTTGTACGTTCTGCAAACGACAAATTCAACCTCGCCAACTTTATGCGTACCCATTTATACGCTTCAGTCGGAGTTCTTAAGATAGGTAATGACATTCTTTTCAATGAAGAGAAAATCAAAGTAGACAGAATCACAGGACACGGCGGATTATTCAAGACGAAAGGTGTAGGCCAGAGAATACTTGCAGCAGCTATAAACTCCCCTATTTCCGTAATGGAAACTGCCGGTGAAGGTGGCGCATGGGGAATCGCCCTGCTAGGTTCTTACCTTGTCAACAATGAAAAGAACCAATCCCTGGCAGATTTTCTGGAAGACAAAGTATTCGCCGGTGATGCCGGTATTGAAATATCGCCAACAGCCGAAGATGTAGCCGGATTCAACACATATATCGAAAACTATAAGGCAGGACTGCCTGTTGAAGAAGCAGCGACCCGATTTAAGAAGTGAGTCAAACGGGCTTAAAAAAGAGCCTCTTTACATGTTGCGGTTTACACATAAAGAGTTATCTTTGCAGATATTAAATAAAATAGCAAAGATAAACCGACTCACTAATAGCATTCAAATTATAATATTATTTTAATATGAACGAAAAGAAACTTATGAACCGTGCAGCGGACAACATCCGTATTCTGGCTGCTTCGATGGTAGAGAAAGCTAATTCAGGACACCCGGGTGGAGCTATGGGTGGCGCAGATTTTGTAAACGTGCTTTTCTCTGAGTTTTTAGTTTACGATCCTGAAAATCCGCGTTGGGAAGGGCGTGACCGTTTCTTCCTTGATCCAGGCCACATGTCACCGATGCTGTATTCCACTTTGGCACTGACCGGCAAGTTCACCATGGAAGAACTGGCACAGTTCCGCCAATGGGGCAGTCCGACTCCGGGACACCCTGAAGTGGACATCATGCGCGGTATTGAAAATACTTCCGGCCCGTTAGGACAAGGACACACTTTTGCAGTAGGTGCTGCTATCGCTGCCAAATTTCTGAAAGCCCGTCTGGGTCATGTCATGGACCAGACCATCTATGCCTATATATCCGATGGGGGTATTCAAGAAGAGATTTCTCAGGGTGCAGGCCGTCTGGCAGGTCATTTGGGGCTGGACAACTTGATCATGTTTTATGATTCAAACGACATCCAGCTGTCTACCGCTACCGATGCTGTTACCAGCGAAGATGTTGCCAAGAAATACGAAGCATGGCACTGGAAAGTAATTACCATCAACGGTAATGATCCCGATGCAATCCGCACGGCTCTGACAGAAGCGAAAGCCGTAACCGGTCAGCCCACATTAATTATCGGTAAGACCATTATGGGTAAAGGCGCACGCAAAGCGGATGATTCCAGTTATGAACGTAACTGTGCCACCCACGGTGCTCCTTTGGGAGGTGATGCTTACATCAATACAATCAAGAACTTAGGCGGCGATCCAACCAATCCTTTCCAAATCTTCCCTGAAGTAAAAGAGTTGTATGCCAAACGTGCAGAGGAACTGAAAAAAATTGTTGCAGAAAAATATGCGGCTAAAGCTGAATGGACTAAAGCTAACCCCGAACTGGCTGCTAAATTGGAACTATGGTTCTCTGGCAAAGCTCCGAAAGTAAATTGGAATGTTATCGAACAAAAAGCCGGAGATGCTACACGCAGCGCTTCTGCCAAAGTTCTCGGTGTACTGGCTACAGAAGTAGAAAACATGATCGTTTCTTCTGCCGACCTGTCAAATTCAGACAAGACCGACGGTTTCTTGAAGAAAACACATGCATTCACAAAAGACGACTTCACCGGTGCATTTCTGCAGGCAGGTGTTTCCGAATTAACCATGGCTTGCTGCTGCCTGGGTATGGCACTTCACGGAGGTGTGATTGCTGCATGCGCTACCTTCTTCGTATTCTCAGACTACATGAAACCCGCCATACGTATGGCTGCCTTGATGGAACTTCCCGTCAAATTCATCTGGACACACGACGCATTCCGTGTAGGTGAAGACGGTCCTACTCACGAACCGGTAGAACAAGAAGCACAAATCCGCCTGATGGAAAAACTGAAAAACCACAAAGGACACAATTCTATGTTGGTACTCCGTCCGGCAGATGCGGAAGAAACCACTGTGGCATGGAAATTGGCCATGGAAAATACCAGCACCCCCACCGCACTGATCTTCTCCCGCCAGAATATCGCGAATCTGCCTGCAGGAAACGACTACTCACAGGCTGCCAAAGGCGCTTATATTGTTGCAGGCTCCGATGAAAATCCGGATGTAATCCTAGTCGCTTCAGGTTCCGAAGTTTCCACTTTGGAAGCAGGTGCAGAACTTCTCCGCAAGGATGGCATAAAAATACGTATCGTATCCGCTCCTTCTGAGGGATTGTTCCGCAGCCAAAGCAAGGAATACCAAAACAGTATCATTCCCACAGGGGCTAAAGTATTCGGTCTGACTGCCGGTCTTCCTGTAAACCTTGAAGGTTTGGTAGGTGCCAACGGTAAGGTATTCGGTCTGGAATCATTCGGATTCTCCGCTCCTTACAAAGTATTGGATGAAAAGCTGGGCTTTACCGCACAGAACGTGTATAACCAAGTAAAAGAAATGCTGGCATGAAAAAAGTAGGACTGGCATCCGATCATGCAGGATTTGAACTGAAAGAGTTTGTAAAGACATGGTTAACTGAAAAAGGCTATCCATGCAAAGATTTCGGTACATACAGTACAGAAAGCTGTGACTATGCAGATTATGCCCATCCGCTTGCACTGGCTATAGAAGCCGGAGAATGCGGACCCGGAGTGGCAATTTGCGGAAGCGGTGAAGGCATCAGCATGACATTGAACAAACATCAGGGTATCCGTGCGGCACTATGCTGGATGCCCGAGATAGCCCATCTGTCACGTCAGCACAATGACGCCAATGTTCTGGTAATGCCGGGACGATTCATTGACCATGAAATGGCCGAAAAAATATTGGATGAATTCTTTAACAGCGGCTTCGAAGGCGGACGTCACCAAAAGCGCATTGAAAAGATACCTGTAAAGTAAAATTCACGCAATAATAATAAAAGTAAAAAAAGAGAGGCATTATAGCTTCTCTTTTTTTTTATTCCTATCTTTGCTTAGATTAAAATATAAAATAAAAAATATTACTATGAAGAAGATTCTTTTTTTAATGCTCCTATGTCTGCCATTCATCGCTATGGCACAGACAGATCCCAAATATCTGGCGGGAGCGATAACTATGGATGACGGTAAAGTTTCTTTCAAAACAGAGATACAGGCACCGTCTTTAACGAAAGACCAACTATATGGCACCATGCTGAAATGGGCCACAGAACGTTTCAAACCCGAAGGCAAGTTCAATGCACGTGTTCTTTACACCAATGAAGATGAAGGAACCATTGCAGCAGGTGGCGAAGAATATCTGGTATTCTCCTCCTCTGCATTGTCATTGGACAGAACCAGAATTTATTATCAGTTGTTTATCACCTGCGAAAACGGAAAATGTGATATCGAAATGACCCGTATCCGTTATTGGTATGATGAAGCTCGTGACGGAGGAGAAAAATACAGTGCAGAGGAATGGATTGTAGACGATATGGCTTTAAACAAATCGAAGACCAAGCTGGCTCCCATCTGCGGCAAATTCAGAAGAGAGACTATTGACTTGAAAGACACACTGTTCAAATCTATCCAAGATACATTGGGCAACAAGGTCTTGAACAACTCACAAATTGCAGTTGCTCCTGCTCCGGGCGTGACAGCTACTCCGATATCAAATGCAACAACAATCGTTACCGCCACTCCGGTAACTCCCCCTGCCCAACCGGCTGTCATCGGTGGTTCTGAGGGTAATACCGAAATAAAAGCAGCCAATAATGCAACTCCCAGCAAAGAACAAAGCATAGATGACCAAATCAAGGCATCCTCACGTATGACAATTACTGCCGGAAACGATGAACAATTCGAAATCGGTAAAGAATGCTGGGGAGGTTTCGGCCAGTTATTCGGCAAAGAAGTAGCATTCTGCGTAATCGACCAAGCCAAATCAATGGGCAATATGCTGATGGATCAGAGCGATAATTATAAAATTTCGTTCTACAAGCAAGGTAATAGCGAGCCGTGGTTGATAGTAAACTGCAAGAAACTGATGAAACAGACCGTTACCGGTGAGGAAGCAAAAAAGATGAACCCTAGTAATGACGGTCAGAAGGCATATAATATGTATGTAGGTGAAGTAATAAAATAGTCTTTTCTCCCATATATTTATACCGTGACAGTTTATTCTGATAATACATAAAACTTTTTTTAGGGGGAGATAACCCGACAACTCCCCCTAAAAAACATACAAACGATCTACCATATACTTCCCCAAAAGCACCATGACAAATACCATTCAAACATGTCTCCCCTTTAAGAATAAATAACACCGTTCCTCTATCAACCGTTTCACTTGAAACCATTTCTATAATAATCAAACCATTAGAAGAAATCATTCTTCCATTTTTTCCCTATCTTTCTCTCCTTTTTTTAAATGTTTTTAGCAAGAAAGCCGTTTTTTCTGCTCCAATCTTCCCTTTCATAACAAATAAAGAGTATCTTTGTAAACAACAATGAGACAATCATGCCTTATGACGGAACAATTACAGGACATAAAGACACTTATCGAACAGGGTGATACGGAAAGAGCCATTCATGCGCTAACTAATTTCATCCGAAACGATGCGCACGTCAACGATGAACCCTATTACTTACTGGGTAACGCCTACCGCAAAATGGGAGACTGGCAACAAGCTTTGAACAATTATCTGGAAGCCATCGAGCGTAATCCGGAAAGTCCGGCCGTTTCCGCCCGTGACATGATTATGAATATTCTGAATTTCTATAACAAAGACATGTATAATCAATAATAACTAACCCATGGCAAAGATTAAAGGTGCTATTGTAGTAGACACAGAGCGTTGCAAAGGTTGCAATCTATGTGTAGTGGCATGTCCGCTGCATGTAATCGCGCTCAATGCCAAACAAGTGAATAAAAAAGGATACACATTCGCCCACCAGGTATTAGAAGATACCTGCAATGGTTGCGCATCATGTGCCACAGTCTGTCCGGACGGATGCATCACTGTGTATAAAGTAAAACAACAATAAATGTAACAAATATGGCAGAAGAAGTCGTTTTAATGAAGGGAAATGAAGCCATAGCCCACGCCGCTATCCGTATCGGAGTAGACGGTTACTTTGGCTATCCCATCACTCCCCAATCGGAAATATTGGAAACGCTGGCCGAAGAGAAACCTTGGGAAACTACCGGTATGGTGGTGTTGCAGGCAGAAAGTGAAGTCGCAGCAATCAACATGGTATATGGCGGTGCAGCGAGCGGTAAAATGGTAATGACCTCATCCTCCAGTCCCGGCGTCAGTTTAAAGCAGGAAGGCATCTCGTACATTGCCGGTGCCGAACTCCCCTGCCTGATTGTCAATGTCATGCGCGGAGGTCCCGGATTAGGAACCATCCAACCTAGTCAGGCCGACTATTTCCAAACAGTGAAAGGCGGCGGTCACGGAGACTATCGCCTCATAGCCCTGGCTCCTGCATCAGTACAGGAAATGGCAGATTTCGTAGGTATAGCTTTTGATCTGGCTTTCAAATACCGCAATCCCGCCATTATTCTGGCAGACGGCGTTATCGGACAGATGATGGAAAAAGTAGTATTGCCCGAACAGCGCACACGCCTGACAGATGAAGAAGTCATAGCCCGTTGTCCGTGGGCCACTACCGGCAGAACCCACCACCGTACTCCCAACATCATCACCTCATTGGAACTCGATCCTGCCGAAATGGAAAAACGTAATATCCATCTTCAGAAAAAATATGCAGAAATAGAAGAAAACGAAGTACGTTTCGAAGAACTTCACTGCGAAGATGCCGAATATTTGATCGTAGCTTTCGGTTCTTGTGCCCGCATTGCCCAAAAAGCAATGGAAATGGCTCGGGAAGAAGGCATCAAAGTTGGTTTGCTCCGTCCTATTACCCTATGGCCGTTCCCGTCGAAAGCTATTGCAGCACGCGCCGCACAGGTAAAAGGTATCCTCACTGTAGAATTGAACGCCGGACAAATGGTAGAAGATGTCCGTCTGGCCGTAGAATGCAAAGTGCCTGTAGAACACTTCGGACGTCTGGGTGGTATTGTTCCCGATCCGGATGAAGTAATCACTGCACTGAAAGAGAAACTAATAAAATAAGACCGTATGAATATCGATCTGATCAGAAACATATTGAACATACTTTTCATGGCACTGGCACTAGCGGCTGTCATCACTTACTTCATGGCAAGTGACTTCAAAGTATTCATCTATGTCTGTGCAGCAGCTATTTTTCTCAAGCTGATGGAATTCTTTATGCGGTTCATGTTATAAGCAATAGGAGGAGAAACTATGACAAAAGAAGAAATCATAAAACCCGAAAACCTGGTTTATAAGAAACCGACACTGATGAATGACAATCCGATGCATTACTGCCCCGGATGCAGCCACGGTGTGGTTCACAAGTTAATAGCCGAAGTTATTGAAGAAATGGGCATGGAAGATAAGACAATCGGTGTGTCACCGGTAGGATGTGCCGTTTTTGCATACAACTATCTAGACATCGATTGGCAAGAAGCCGCCCACGGACGCGCACCAGCCGTAGCTACCGCCATCAAGCGTTTATGGCCCGGACGTCTGGTATTTACCTACCAGGGAGATGGTGACCTGGCATGTATCGGCACTGCCGAAACCATCCATGCTTTAAATCGTGGCGAAAACATTACTATCATCTTTATCAACAACGCCATTTATGGAATGACCGGTGGGCAAATGGCTCCTACCACGCTGGTTGGCATGAAGACAGCCACCTGCCCCTATGGTCGTGATGTAGCCATTCATGGCTATCCGCTGAAAATGACAGAAATTGCCGCCACTTTGGAAGGCACCGCCTACGTTACCCGCCAGGCCGTACATACGGTTCCTGCCATCCGCAAAGCAAAAAAGGCTATCCGCAAGGCATTCGAAAACTCAATGAATGGCAAAGGATCCAATTTGGTGGAAATTGTATCGACTTGTAATTCCGGTTGGAAAATGACTCCGCAAGCATCCAATGACTGGATGGTGGAACACATGTTCCCCTTCTATCCGCTGGGTGATTTGAAAGATAAAGAATAAAAAGACAGAAACCATGAAACAGGAAATCATTATAGCAGGATTCGGCGGTCAGGGTGTGCTATCCATGGGTAAGATACTTGCCTATTCCGGACTGATGGAAGACAAGGAAGTAACCTGGATGCCGGCATACGGTCCCGAACAACGGGGAGGAACCGCTAACGTAACGGTGATTGTCAGTGATGAACGCATCTCTTCACCCATTCTCAGCCAATATGACACAGCCATCATACTGAACCAACCCTCATTGGAAAAGTTTGAAGGCAAAATCAAACCGGGTGGTATCCTCATTTATGACGGATACGGAATCATCGAGCCTCCGACACGTAAGGACATACAAATCTATCGTATTGACGCAATGGATGCCGCCAACGAAAAAGGAATGGCAAAGACCTTCAATATGATTGTCTTAGGAGGCTTGCTGAAACTGCGTCCCGTAGTATCCATTGAAAGTGTAATAAAAGCTTTACGCAAAACATTGCCCGAACGTCACCATCATCTGATACCGATGAATGAAGAAGCCATCCGAATCGGAATGGAGATTATTAAACCTCAGTAAGTTAAAATAACTCTAAACGAATAATAAAAGGAAGAACTTTCCATAGCGGAAAAGCTCTTCCTTTTATTTTTATATTGTATCTTTGCCGCCGTTATGAAAAGAATATTCTCTATTATTTTTTTATTATTCCTGTGCTTCCATACTTCCTTGATGGCACAGCGGACAATGAATACCCTGAACAATCAGTTCGGTTCCTCGGCAAACGGACTGGACAGAAACCAATATGACCGTAACGGAAACCCCATAGACACGACAGCCGTAGTAGATGCCAACACTATCCCCATCGGACTGTACTCATGGAAAGTGGACAGTCGTTTTGGCAATGTCACTTATATCCCCGTAGATACCTTGCAGCACGCTTTCCAGAACTCAAATGACATGGGGGGCTACACCGGACAATACAATTACTTGGGAAATTTGGGTTCCCCCCGCCTCTCACGCATCTTTTTTGACCGTCGGGATCCCAGCCAATACTTTTTCACCGACCCATACGACTTTTGCGTACAACGTCCGGAAGATGTCATATTCACCAATACATTTTCTCCATTCACGAACCTGAGCTATTACAAAGGAGGAGGCAGCCGTGACGGAGAAGAACGCTTCAAATCCTATTTTGCCATCAATGCAAACAAAAGACTAGGGTTTGGATTCTACATAGATTACCTGTATGGCCGGGGGCTTTACCAAGATCAGTCCACAGCCTTCTTCAACGGTGGCCTGTTCTCCAGCTACCGGGGAGACAAATATGACATGCATTTCATATTCAACAACGATAACTTGAAGATGGCAGAAAACGGAGGTATCACGGACGACCGGTATATCACCAACCCGCTGGATATGGCAGAAGGCAAAAAAGAATATTCCGCCAACGAAATCCCAACGCGACTGAGTCAGATATGGAATCACAACACCAGCTACCATGCCTTCCTGACACATCGTTACAACTTAGGGTTCTATAAAGAAAAACAGGACAGTGTGGATACGGACTCCGTAAAAATAACGCAGGTATTTGTTCCTGTCACAAGCTTCATACATACATTACAAGTGGACTTGAACAATCGCAAATACATCTCATACGATGACGCACAGAATCAGAAGTATTTTGAACATAACTATCTGGGGACCGACTCAATAGACAAGACGAAGCGCACATCCATCAAAAATACCATTGGCATTGCTTTACAAGAAGGATTCAACCAATGGGCGAAAGCCGGACTTACCGCCTTTTTAAGTTATGAATACCGAAACTTTGCCTTGACCGACACGACAAACATACCGGGACAGCGCATTATCAACAACTATAAGGAAAGTTCACTCTCCATTGGCGGCGAACTATCCAAAAAACAAGGAAAACTATTACATTACAATATTCTAGGAGAATTGGCCATAGCCGGTGAAGATGCAGGACAATTCAGCGTAGAAGGCAGAGGGGATCTGAATCTCCGTTTATTCGGAGATACGGTGAGACTGGATGTAAATGCATTCATCAAGAACCAGAACCCCGTATTCTATTTCAGGCATTTCCAATCCAAACATTACTGGTGGGACAACAACGATTTATCCAAAATAATGAGAACCCGACTGGAAGGAAAACTAAGTCTGAACAGATGGGGAACCCAACTGCGTGCCGGAGTGGAAAATATAAAGAACTACACTTATCTGGCCAATGCCAGCATACCGGTAAAAGACAGTGAAGGAAATGTCACCGGTTTCAAGAACAATGCAGCCGTAAGACAGCACTCCGGCAATATACAAATATTCACAGCAATGTTGCAACAAAAATTGAAAGTAGGAATATTTCATCTCGACGGTGAAGTAGCCTATCAAAAATCAAGTGAGCAAGACATTCTGCCCTTACCGGAATTGTCGGCTTACGGCAACTTGTACATGAAATTCGGTCTCGCCAAAAAAGTACTCCAGATAGAAATGGGAGCAGATGTGCGTTATTTCAGTAAATATTACGCGCCAGACTACTCCCCCGTCATCGGACAATTCTATAACCAGAATCCTGATGACAAAATCGAGATAGGAGCTTTTCCGATAGTCAACGTCTATGCCAACCTGCATTTAAAACGTACCCGCTTCTTTATTATGATGTATCACGTCAATGCCGGTTCGGGAAAATCCAATTACTTCCTGGCGCCTCACTACCCAATCAATCCGCGAATGATAAAGTTCGGCCTTTCATGGAATTTCTTTGATTGACGGTCTATATGAGAAAATATCTGAAATACATTCTGATGGGTATCCTTGCAGTAACCCTATCCTCCATCTTCTTCAAAAAGAAAACGGAGGCTGAAACCAGTCTGCCCCGCGATTATGCAGAAATAGCGGCATCGGGAATCCTGCGTGCCGTTACCGAGTACAATTCTATCAGTTTTTATGCCGACGGCGACACCGTTTCCGGTTTCCACTACGAACTGCTCCATGCTTTTGCACACAGCAAAGGACTGAAACCGGAAATCACTCCTGAAATGAGCTTTTCCAAAAGACTGGAAGGCGTACAAAAAGGAACATACGATATATTGGCCAACAGCACGGTAGTTACCACAGAATACAAAGACTCCCTGTTGTTTACCCGCCCCATTATACTGAACAAACAAGTACTGGTACAGCGTAAACCCGAAAAAGAAAACGATAGTCTGTACATTCACAGCCAGTTGGAACTAGCCCGCAAGACCCTTCATCTAGTCAAAAACTCACCTGCCATCCTGCGCATACATAATTTAAGTAACGAAATAGGCGATACCATCTATATCAAAGAAGTGGAGAAATACGGACAAGAACAATTACTGGCCATGGTAGCACATGGTGACATAGACTATGCCGTATGCGACGAGAGCATTGCCAAAGCCTCCATCAATGATTTTCCACAATTGGATATAGAAACAGCCATCAGCTTCTCACAATTCTATTCATGGGGAGTAAGCAAACATTCTCCAATATTGCTTGACAGCCTGAATTCCTGGTTAAATGACTACGTCAAGACTCCTGCATTCAAACTGTTGCGCAAGAAATATTACAATAACTGATTTTTATCCGGCTGAAATTACAAAATAGTCCTATCTTTGCAATATAAATTGTTATTATTTTAAGCGGAATGACAAAAAAGTTATTACCATGGTTAAATTAGACAAAGTAAAATGGGGCTTCATCGGTTGCGGAGAAGTGACCGAGAAGAAAAGCGGACCAGCCTTTGCCCTGATCGAAGGTTCAGAGGTAGTGGCCGTAATGAGCCGTGACAAAGAAAAAGCTCAATCATACGCCAAAAGACACAACATTCCCCGCTGGTACTCCGATCCGCAGCAGTTAATAGGAGATGAAGATGTCAATGCTATTTATATAGCCACTCCCCCCTCTTCTCATGCCACTTTTGCCATTATGTCCATGAAGGCAGGAAAGCCCGTATACATCGAGAAACCTATGGCGGCCAGCTATGAAGACTGTGCACGCATCAACCGCATATCACAGGAAACAGGAATTCCTTGTTTCGTAGCTTATTACAGACGCTATCTTCCTTATTTCCAAAAAGTACGCCAGATGGTAGAGGACGGAGAAATAGGCAATGTCATCAACATACAGATACGTTTCGCCCAGCCTCCCCGCGCTTTGGATTACAACAGTACCAACCTTCCCTGGCGTGTACAACCTGATATTGCCGGCGGCGGTTATTTCTATGATCTGGCTCCTCACCAGCTGGATTTGCTACAAGATATGTTCGGCTGCATTCTCGAAGCCCAAGGATACAAGAGCAACCGTGGCGGGTTATATCCGGCAGAAGATACGATAAGTGCCTGCTTCAAATTTGATTCCGGTCTGCCGGGATCAGGATCATGGTGTTTCGTTGCCCATGAATCGGCCAAGGAAGACCGTATAGAAATCATCGGAGACAAGGGAATGATCTGTTTCTCTGTTTTCACTTACGATCCCATCGCCCTGCATACTGAAAGAGGCCGCGAGGAGTTTCTTCCCGAAAATCCCCCTCATGTACAACTTCCGCTCATAAAAGCCGTAGTAGAACACTTGCAGGGAAAAGCTGTCTGTACCTGCGACGGCATCAGTGCGACACCCACCAACTGGGTAATGGACCGTATACTTGACAAACTCTGATTTCTGCCTATGGACATCCGTCAATTATGCCTGTTTTGTCTGTCTTTCCTTTCCGCCCTCGGTGTATATGCACAAGCGGAACAGAAGGACTCGACAGTACAGGACGACAAGGGTGTTCTCATTACATTGACCGATGGAATAGCGACAACTGTCCGTCATACCGGAAGAAAAATCAGGAAAGTGGGAAAAGAATTCAACGCGGTCGATACCACCTATATCTCGCCTAACCTCTACAATCTGGCTTTCATGCTGGAATCCAGCAGTTGGTACGAATACTATCGGTTAGGCAGTAAAGGAAACAACGGCGAACAAAGTTTGGGATTCTCCCCCAATGCCAGTTTCAAGCTGGGGGTCTATTTCGGATGGCGCTGGATATTTCTAGGATATTCTTTCGATGTAAAAGATATTTTCGGCGGACACAAGAACAAGGCCAAGAAAACCGAAATGGCACTGAATCTTTATAGTTCCAAATTTGGTGTGGATTTATATTACAGAAAGACAGGAAGCGATTTCAAGATACGTTCTTCCAGCGGATTTGATCTGAACACTCCCATTAAAAATCTGAATTTCAACGGATTGCAAAGTAAAATCAAAGGACTGAACGCCTATTGGATTTTCAATTATAAAAAATTCTCTTATCCGGCAGCCTATAGCCAGTCCACCAACCAGCGTAAAAGCGCGGGTTCCCTGATGGCGGGCTTTTCTTATTCCCAGCACAACATATCTTTTGATTACGAAAAGCTTCCCGGTGAAGTGAGAGCCCAACTGCATGATGCCCTGCTTTTCAAGAAAGTGAAATATTCTGATTACAGCATCAACGTGGGTTATGGCTATAACTGGGTATTTGCAAAAAACTGGGTTTCCAATCTTTCACTCTTACCGGCCATTGCCTATAAAAAATCAAAAATAGACGATACGCCTAACACCGACAATCATTGGATAAAGGATATCAATTTTGACCTGATAACACGTGCCGCCGTGGTCTATAATACCAACAAGTACTTTGTAGGTGCTTCACTGGTGATGCATACATACGATTATCGGAAAAGGAATTTCTCTCTCACTAATACATTCGGAACCGTTCGTGTATATGCAGGATTCAACTTCTGGAAAAGGAAAGAATTCCGCGATAAATAAAAAATATACCGGAAGCCTATAAAGTTCTTCCGGTATATCACAGGTTAATTATATTAGACTCACAATAAATTCTTAGAAGCGGGCGCCGACTGTCAGCAAAAGCTGATGCCGTTCATTGTCCACTTTAGTTGCCGGAAGATCTATATCGTCAAAAGCATAAAAGTTTGATTTATACATATCATATTTATATGCCAAATCCGCATAAATTACACTGCCACGGTATCCAAGACCAAACGTAAAGGTATTCTTAGACTCCGTATTATTAAAATCAGTACGCGTGCTATATAAAGACAAGGCACTATAAGCATCTTTTGAAAATGCAGCCGAAGAATAATTATACCCTGCACGGATGCTAAACTCAGGTATGATCCGCGTTTCCATTCCTATACGGAAAGTATGGACACCTTTCAGATAATTCTCAACGCTAGGCTGATCTCCCAATTCATAACCATCCACATCCTTCAGCTTACTGGAAGAATAATCCTGATATTCATATTCCGCACCTACTGCCACCGCACCCGCAAAAGTAGTACCCGCACTGACATTAAATTTCCACGGAGTAGTAAGATTATAATCATAGGTCAAATAATCATACTCCGGAGTTACCAGAAAATCACTCAATGTCTGGATATAGGGTTTTTCATAAGCTAAAATATCAGAAGATAAAGTGGCATTATAGCTTTCTCTTAAATCATACCATGTAGGCGTGTGAACGGCAAATCCCAAACGGAAAGGAGAACTTTCTATAGGACGTACAATAACCCCCAACTTCAAATCCATACCAGTTCCTTCCAGTCTATAATAATTATCCAATGTATACCCCCCATTATCCGCACCCTTATCATCATTCAAATTTTCCGTATAAGAAGTATAACGGTCATAATTCATATCATAGACCCCCAAGGTAGCTCCTAAATAGACCCTATCTTCAATATTGAATGAAACATTAAAATCATATTGACTGATACCTCCAGTTTCCTTACTAAAGAAGTTATTGTTAAAACCATTCCACCCCCATGGAGCATGAATGTTTTTTTCAGGATCATTAAACCAGTCAACCACACCGGTTCTCACCCCCATTACTCCTAAAACAGGTAACTGGTTCCAATATTTGGTATAAGGATTCTTCGCATCCAGTATGTCATTAAACTCGCTTTCCGTCAATCCATATCGTTCCATTTCCTGAGCCAGCTGGAAGCTTTGTGACATATTATCCAACGCCCCTCCCATAGAGAAAAGGCGGTTGAAGTTTTTACTTTTATGGTAATTGAATCCGAAATTCACAAAACGCAAAGAAGTATTGTTGCCTATCTTATTGCTATAAACAAATCCAATCTGGTCAAATGAAGCGCGCGTTTTGTCTTCATTCATTGACACGCCACTAAAGTTACTCTTTGTCGAAGTATTATTAAAACCAAAAGAAACGGACACGTCATTACTACGAAAAATGCCGATACCCGCAGGGTTGGAACTCATGACAGATATATCACCTCCCAAAGCTCCCATGGCACCACCCATACCAACAAATCGTGCTGTTCCATTCAAGTCATTCCCCAGCAACTTTTCCGCATCATAAGCATTTTGTGCGCTTGCCGTTGCCATTGCCAGCAACGTACAAGCGGTTACTATTACTTTATTTTTCATACATCAATTCTATTAAATACAACAGTCTGGTTTAATCTGCTACTTATCTGGTACGCGATCTGCCACCGCCACTTGAACGGGAAACACCGCCTCCGGAACTACGGGAAGCCCCACCGCCACTAGAAAAACTACTACGGAAAGAAGAAGTTCCACTACTACGGTAAGAGTTAGACGAACTATTACGGGAAGGACTGCTGCTACGGGAATATGAACTGCTGCGAGAGTTCGAAACGCCACTATTGTTACGATAGGCGCCACGGCTTGCAGCCCCTGTTCTCTGATAAGCAGATCCTGCTGCATTTCCCACACTTCTCCGGGTACTGCTTGGTCTGGTATAGGAAGAACCCCTTCCTTCTGTCGGACGTGAATACGAATTACCCGGACGGACTCCTGCAGCCTGACTTGGTGAAAGAGTTGCTCCTGTACGGGTTCTGATAGCGCTTCTATTAGGACGAACCGAATTTACACCGTCAGATCCCGAAACCACTCTTCCTGATGAAGATCCGTTACGTGTTGCGGTACGATAGCTATTAGCACTATTACGGACATTTTGTCTGGAATTTCCTACATACGAATTACGACTATTCCTATCATAACTATTCACATAATTATTCCGGCTTGGGCGTGAAGAGCCATAGCTGTTGGTGTATCTTCCGGCATGTATCCCCGGATTACGTCTGCTTGAGCCATACCATCCATGACCGCCTCCCCAGTAGCCGCCGCCCCAACCGTGACCGGAATAATGCGGATAATAATGATGGTGGTGGTGATGATGGTAGCCCCAATAGCCACCCCAGTAGCCGCCACCCCAATAACCAGGATAGTACCAGCTATTGTAGTACCACGGCGAACTCCATCCCCAACTGAATCCCCAGCTGGCGCCATATGGATAATTCCAACGCCAATCCCACCACAAGCGGTTCGTGTAAGTGGGAAAAACGTATGCATACAATCCGTCATCATATACATTCCAATCCCATGAAGGCAAACCGTAAACCACATCCCAATAGAGCGGACTGCTTACCGGAATGGCGTAACGGGGATTGCGGAAACGGACGATACGCATCGCGTATTCATAATCGTCTTGAGAGCCCTCAAAACCATTAACCCATTCCCCTCTCTCATTCAAAGGTTTCTCCTCAATATACAAGGTATCATTCTCCATCGAGAAGTTATTATCTCGTGAAGTATAACGACGATTATACTCATCCACATCGCGCACTTTTCCTTTCACATCCTTCACCACCACTGTAGAACCGGGGGCTGCGTAAACGGTAGTCGTGTTCTGCTTCTGCGGAACCACCACTTTCACCTCTTGCTTAACCTCCTCTTTCTTTTCAGCTTTTTTCTTAGGGATGAAATAAAGGTCGTCATCAACGCTTTGTGACATTGCCCAATAAGGCAAGCACACCATCATAAGCGAAGCTAATACAATCTTTTTCATACTCGTACCTGTTTTATTTGTTATTCTATCTACTTTTTCTAGTGCAAAGATAGCCAGAGGTTTCAGTTCATAACAAAGAAAATCCCTATTAGTTGGTAGGGATTTCCCTATTTCAGTAGCTGAGTTCGAAGATTTTATTTATTTTTGCACTTGCATAGATGAAAAGATGGAGTGTACATATTCTGTTACTGTTTCTATTGCTCTGCATTTCTTGCCACCGTGGTAAGCAAAGTTATCCGCCACTGATGGAGCAGGCAGTTCAACTAATGGAAACGCACCCTGACAGCGCGCTAGCCTGTTTGGACTCTCTCAGTATATCCATAACCGAATGGCCGGAAGAGGTTCAGATGTATTACAAGTTACTCACTGTCAAAGCCAAAGACAAGCTCTATATTCCGGCCACTTCCGATACATTAATCAATCGCATTGTCCGTTTTTATAAAGACAGACAAGATGACGCACGCCTGATGGAAGCTTATTATTATAAAGGTAGTGTGTATCGGGACATGGAAGATGCACCACGGGCCGTTGATGCTTTCCAGCACGCTGCCGAAATTGGGGAAAACTGTGCCAATGATACACTGAACGGACGAATATATGGGCAACTTGCCAGCCTTTTTGCCTTTCAAGGATTGTATGCTGAGAGTATGAAAGCGACCAAAGAAGCCTATAAATATAATTCAGCCTGCCATAATTATAGAGGTGTAGCTTTCTGTCTGCGAGATATGGCACGCATATACGACATGAACAACCAAAAGGACAGTGCGGAAAACTATTACCGGGAAGCATACACTTTAATGAAAGAAAAAATTTCTCCGGAAAAAGCTTGCGACATCGGAGAAGAAATGGCTAACTTTTATTATAATTGGGGGAAATTAGACTCTGCCGAAATATTAGCAAGAAAAGTACAAGCCTACCACACCAGTTCACTCAGCCATCTAGTACTGGGCGAAGTGTACTATCAAAAGCAAAGGTTCGATTCTGCATCTGTTTATCTTCAGAACGTAATTCCCGGAAGCAACCTCTATCATCAACGTACTGCACATCGTCTGTTACACCTGATAGCAGGAGAACAAAAGCAATATCAAAAAGCATATCAATACGCCGTTCTTTGCATCCATGCACTCGATTCTATTTCACGAATCACACAGACCGAGGAAGTAGGCAAAATCCACTCTTTATATAATTACAACCTGTCTGAACAGGAAAACCAACGATTGCAGTCGAAGACAGAACGGCAGAAACTTTTGCTATTCCAGTTATTGTTTGTAGCAAGTCTCCTTATTGGTATTGTAATTTACCTGCTTCATCGTTTACGCAAACGCCGCCGCAAATATGCAATCAGAGAACAACAACTGCAACAGATTTCAGAAGAGCAAGAAGCCAAAAGTAACCGGCGCATTATGGAGAATGAACAACAGATAACCTTACTGACCGAGCAACTTGAAGCGGCAAAATTGGAAAACAATACCTTCAAACATTCCCTGCTGGATGCTCAAGCAAAAGCCTTAGGGGCAACAAATGACCAAATACTTGCCATTCAGAACGAACAAGAGATGCGTTTGCTCACTTTCCACCATTCGGACATCTACCTGCATTTCCATCATGCCACCAAAAGTTCCGAACTAAAAGAGAATGATTGGAAACAATTAAGCGAAGCACTCGATGCCACTTTTCCAAACTTCCAGCGCCATCTGTATGCACTCTATCCTAAACTATCCGAACAAGAACTACGCATTTGCTATTTAATAAAAACAGACCTTAAGAGAAGCACCATTGCAGAATTACTTTCTCGCTCTGTTTCTGCCATCACAAATTCACTCTCCCGCCTCTACGAAAAAATCCATAATGAGAAGGGGACTCCACAACAAATGGAAGAAATTATCCAAAAGCTGTAATAACCCATGTGGAAAAATTCATCTGTCAATGGGTATAAATTGGTATTCTCCTAAAAGCCACGTTCATCTATCTTTCTATATCACAAGCAGTTACATCCTTGTATAATAAAAGTAAAGAGACATTTTCCACCTTTCTTCTAATATATCCATACCTTTACCATTGTAAAAACAATGAAAAATACAGAATTATGAAAAAGATTTTAATGAGTTTATTTATCAGCGTAGCTACTATTTCCGTATTATGGGCAAGTAATAACATTACCATAAAAGATATTAATTGGAATGAAAAAACCGATCGTTCCATTTCCGACATACCACCTGTAACCATTCAAAACGACATACTTTATATAACAGCTGAAAAGCAGTTGGAAAATCTTTTTATAGAAATACAAGATTTATCGGGAAACGCCATTATACAGCAACATAATATCGCAATATCTCCCAATAATGCATATCCTATTTATATCGGCAATTTGCCGGAAGGTGATTATTCATTCATCTTGACGCAAGGAGAAAAGTACATCATTTATTCTTTAACCAAATAAAAGGAAAAGTACAATAATGGAAACACTTAGAACTTCTTCCTATTTAATCCCCGTCAAGTTGGAAGACGAAGAAGGGAAGTACATGCTGATACACGGATATACAGGAGCTATTGATATTGTTTCAGAAAGCATGCTCAAAAAGATACAATTGATTTCTGCTGAAAATAGCTTAGATTCAGAAACTGTACAAATGCTTCTTAAAAGAGGATATATCACGACTAAAACTCAAGACGAAGAGAAATACCTTATTAAAATAATAGCCAATACATTAAGTCAAAGAGTCAACCTAGCCTGTAAAAGTTTTACTCTATTAGTAACTTACAACTGTAATTTCAGATGTCCATATTGTTATGAACAAGAAAAGACAAAAACAATCTCATCTTTACTAATATCTGAGAGAATGATTGACAATGCCTTCAAAACAATATCTCAAATTGAATCAAAGAATGAATTACATGAAAAAACAATCAATTTATTTGGTGGCGAGCCACTTTTAAAAGAGAATAAAGAACGAATAAAATACATTATAAACAAAGGAAAAAAATTTGGATTCAATTTTTCTGCCATAACTAATGGATATGATTTGGATTGTTATGCAGATTTATTAGCCGAAGATGCAATACGGAGTATACAAATAACTATAGATGGAAGTAAATCCGTACATGACTTGAGACGAAAGCATGCCAGTGAAAAGCATTCTTTTGACAAAATTATGAACAACATAAATATAGCTTTAAAAACAGGAATTACTGTTATCATTAGAATTAATGTAGACAATACCAATCTAAAAGAAGTCAATGTATTAGATGATTTCTTCAAGCATACCAATATGTATTCATACAACAATTTGATTGTGTATGCTGCATATATAGGAGGCGAAAGTAATTTCAATCCAAAAGCATACAATGAAACGATTGATTTATCAAAAAACTACGATAACTTCTTTAATCTCTTTAAAAAGTCGGATTTTAAAATTCGACATAACTATGCTTTATATAATCGCATTGAATATGCAATAAAAAACAAAAAAGAACTTCCATTATCTGCATACCATTGTAATGCACATTATTCGACTTATATTTTTGATCCTTTTGGAAATATCTACAAGTGCTTGGATACGGTTGGGCAACAGGAGCAATCTGTTGGGAAATATACAGAAGGTATACTTAAATGGAATAACAATGAAAAATTATGGGAACAAAGAAGTGTTAATAAAATTGCCCCATGTGACAAATGTAAATACGCTCTACTCTGTGGAGGAGGATGTTTTGCCAAAAAATTACAAAACAGCGATTCCATTTGTGATAACTTCACCATCATACTAAAAAAGGTTTGCAACGAAATATATTCAAAGTTTAAGCCTGATTTTTATTAACTTTTTAAATTAAACAAAAATGAAAGGAAAAGACGAATTCATGTCTCTGAATGAGAACATGAAAGCTGATTTATCAATTCAGCAATTAGAAGAGCGTTTAGAAACAGACCCTCTAGCGTTAGGTGGATTATTAGATATTCCAACTCCTGACGCTCAAGTTACTTGCTTTGTTTTTGAGTGTGGTAATGGTTTCAAAATAGAATTATAAGAATTCAATTACCACTAGTAAAATCCATCAAGCTCTTATCGAATAAGATTAATAATCTTTTCGATAAGAGCTAAAAAAAAAAAACATGATACATTTAAAGCGATATTTAATTATACTTTTCATTGGGCTAAGTCAACAAATATGCTATTCCCAATATTCAATATCCGGATCATTAAAAGACAATGATTCACAAAGGATTTCGTATGCAACTATTCGTTTAATGCAAACCGATTCAACCTTTGTTGCCGGAACTATAACTGACACATTAGGATACTACCAATTCAAAAATATACATCCAAACAATTATTTATTGGCATTCAGTAATATAGGCTATCAATCAAAGATTATTCCCATTACAATTTCTAACATAAATGTTCAGGTACCACCGGTAATCCTGAAAAATGACAATATCATGCTAAACGAAGTGGTAGTAAAAGGTAGTTCTTTTATCCGTAAAGAAGACCACATTCTGGTTATTCCAGATAAGCAACAAGTAAAACACGCCAATACAGGATACGACCTTCTATATAACTTAATGATTCCAAGTTTAGATATAAATAAACAAACTGGAAAAGTAACAACATTCGGAGGTACGGTGTCATTGTATATAAATGGCGAAAAAGCAGAATACCGCGATATACAGAGTCTCCGTCCACGTGATATTCAAAATATAGAATATTATGATGTACCGATGGGTAAATATGCCAAAGATATAGCAGCAATCAATTATATCACCAAACAATACCAATCAGGTGGCTATATTGCATTAGACGGCAAACAAAATATAGGTTATTTAGGTGGAGACTACAATGTAGCAACTAAACTAAGCTACAAAAATACATCATTCTCAGTATGGGGCGGATATAATATAAAAGAATATAATGGCACGCAAAACAATAAATATGAAACAATATATTTTCCCAACTATATAGTAAATCGCAATGGAACAACAGAAAATGCCACGATACGTAATAATCAGCAATATACTCAATTTAAAATAAGCAATACAAATCAAAAACATAATCTTTCTGCACAAATGTCTCTAGTAGCCAATAATACTCCAAAAGAAAGAAATGAAGATAATCTAGAATACTCTGGACATTATGTCCATAGTGAAAGAGCAACTGTACAAAAGGTTTCCAAAAGCCTACAGCCATCTATAAAACTATATGGAGATTTCAAACTATCTAAAACTCAAACCATCGACTTTACTTTACAAGGGTCATATACTCAAAATGATTATAAAAGGAATTATATGGAAGGGAATCATTTTATGCTTACAAATGTAGATGAAGACATGTATTCTCTCAAGTTTAACTGCAACTACAACATACAATTAAAACACAAAAACTCGTTAGGATTTAATCTTAGTCATGCACATAAAATAACCTCATCTTCTTATACTGGAGATTATTACTCATGGCAACACTTATGGTCAGGAGAGAGCATAGCATTTATGACTTACGTCCATAAATTAAAAAAACTTATGGTCATCATACGTCCTGGCATTTCTATATTAAATTATAAATTACACGATAATGAATTACAGAAACATTATACATTAAGATTCAACACTATGATAATTCATCCAATAAATAAGACTCAACAAATAAGATATTATGTAAACATAGGCAATATAACTCCAGATATCTCATTCATCAATAATATTGACCAAAACATCGACCTCTTCCAAGTTGTACGAGGCAATCCTTATTTAGACAATACAAAACTTTATAATATCGGAATTAACTATAACAATCAGTGGAATAAGTTAAACTTTCAAACCTCTGTTGACTATATGGGATATATAAACAACACATGCTATAATTATTATTTTGAGAACGAAAAATTAATCAATAGTTTCCGCTCCAACGATGATGCTCATACATTATCTATACGTTTAGGGGCAACCTATCGTTTCTCAGATAAATTACGAGCCAAAGTTTCTACACAATATATGTTTCAAAAAGCAACAGGAGAATCCCAAATCACAGATAATAGCTTTTCAGGAAAATTAGATTTAAACTATTTCTGGAAAGATTTTTCGTTTAACCTGTATGGCTCTGCTGAAACAAGTCAAGCTAATATCTGGACCTTTATTCATAAAAGAGTACCTATGACTTATGGTGCAGTTCTAAGTTGGTCACACAAAGGATGGTATACTGAAATAGGAACCAATAATCCTTTCACAAAACATAGTCACTATAAAGAATATGTTAACCTTGATATTTATCAATACAACCAAGTACAGACTAGCCGTATCAACCAACAGACTGGATATATAAAAGTAGCTTATACTTTAGATTTTGGCCGCAAAACATCACGTGAGAAGAATGATGTAGACAGAAAGATCAATAGTGCAATCATAAAATCATATTAAAAAAAAGCAAATGGATGATTATAGACAAATACATATTCAAAGACTAGCAACATCAAATATAGAAGAAAGATTTCTACTCATTTGTAAGGGACGATATTATGAAGTTAGTAGGGCTATAATAGAACTTATTCTCTGCTTACAAAAGGAAGATACGATGGAGAAAGCAATTACTATCTATACGGGGAAAATGAATAATGTCTTTTCATACGAAGAAATAGAAGAATTGATAGTCAAATGTATCATACCTATGTTTAATCCCAATATAACCACTCCACAAAAAACATTTATCTATGAGCGTGAATTATTTACAGCATCAAGCATAGATTATTTTTCCAATGCGTGTAGTTTTCTTTTTCATCGAAAGTACATGCTCACTTTTATAGTGATAGTAACAATATTAGATATATATTTCTTCCATACCGCTGAAAACTTATTGAATTTTAATAATTCGGCCAATGCATACAATATTATAGGACTACTATTTTTTATAATAGCTTCTTCACTATTTCATGAATTAGGACATGCCTCAGCATGCAAATTCTTCAACATTCATCATGGAGGGATCGGTTTTGGATTATACCTGAACTTTCCTGTATTATATACAAATGTGACAGAGATTTGGCGGCTAAATAGAAAACAGCGCTGTATTGTTAATATTGCAGGTGTATATTTTCAAATGTACGCATTATTTTTGTTGCTTGTACTTTATATACTGACCAAACATGATATTGTACGTTACATGATATTAGTTATGAATCTAGGATTTTTAATAACGCTAAATCCGTTTTTCAAATTTGATGGTTATTGGATTGCATCAGATATACTTGGCATCCCCAATTTGCGCCTACGTTCAAAAGAATTATTAATTAATTGGTTTAAATACATAAAAAAAAATCCAAGTGCTAGAAAGCCATATTTACTACAAGTAAACAAATTTGAGCGATATGGATTACTAATATATTCAATCATCATAAATTTATTTATGGGATATTACTTTTTCTATATCATACCAAAATTCACAATAAGTTTTATCAATTCATTTCCAAATGAGATACATCAATTAGTTCTCTATCTTTCTAATGACATGACTCCTTCTTTTGCTTTATTGCGAAATATTACCATGCAGCTTCTATTATTAGCTCTAATAGGAGTATTCATATTCAACTTTATAAGACATATACCGAAATACATCAGCAATATACAAAAATAGCAACACAATGATTAAACAGGTAACGATAATTACAATTGTTACGGTTTTCACAATGTGGATATTCCGTATAAATGACCCTTACAAGATTCTATTACCTTGTCTATTAATTATTTTATCTCTCAAAAAGACTTATTCATCTTATTCTTTCATTGATAAAATTCTAATTTGTATAACCCTATTTGATATATTTAATTGGTTCATACATCCATATACAGGACTACATCAAGTCTATGTTTCAGCAACATGCCTTTGTTCCTATTTTCTTCTCCGACAGATAATCCAGCAACAAAAAGACAAAGAATTTTTCATCAAAATTATATCCATACCTATCACTATAACATTATTTCTCACTATAGTATCATTCAGTCTATTTGTTGAAAATATACATGATGCCGGTTTTGTTGACACTTATTCTTTTCGCTTTCTATTCACTCCGATTGGATATTTTACAAATGCCTGGTCAAGTATTTGTTTTCTATTATTGGGAATAATAATCTATAGTTATTACAATATGCCGCATTGGCGTATATTTTTTGGAATTATCGGTGCTATAACATTAATAATTATTCTTCTTTCTTTTTCGCGAGCCGCAATCATAGCATGGAGTATATATTTTTTCATTCTTCTATTACTAATACAACCATGGCAAAAAAAACTAATTTTTCTAGCCATTTGTATTGGAATATATAGCTCTATATGGATAGCTTTTCCTACAGAAACAGTTACCACATTAGGCATGAATAAAACAATCATACAACAACAAAGCACGGAAGGTAGAGTTAGAAGCACAAAGAAAGCAATCAAATTAAGTAATGATAATATACTAATTGGAGCTGGTAGCGGACAATACAATTATATTATAGACAAAGACTTAAATCAAAATAGCGCACACGCTTTTGCATTATGCGCACCTAATATTATCACCCAATTACTAATAGAACAAGGAGTGATTGGATTAACCTTATATAGTCTTCTATTCTTCGCTACAATAATTATTATATTTAGAAAACGGAAACAAAAGATTACATGGATTATAGGCGGTTGTTTTCTATCCATTACAATAAAAGAAATGACAATTAGTATTATGCTAAATGAAGCAACCATGTGTTTACTTGTGTATATACTACTAGCTTTTATACAATCAAAGGGTATAGAAGAAGCAATTCAACCAATAACTATGTGGATAAAATACGCTACAATCACAATTGTAGGATTATGTTTTATTGGATTCGAATTTTGCAATTGGCGTATACAAAACAGCATTAACCTTGTTCAAAAAGGAATAGTGGCTTTTGAAAATAAAAACTACGACAAAGCCATAAGATACTTAGAACAAACAACGGAAAATTTACCGATTCTAATCAATAAAGCTATGCTTGCTATAAATTCACCTGATAGTGTATTACCACCTCAATATATTACACAAATAGAAACGAAAATATCAAAATATAGTACAACAGCAGATATATATATAACTTACATACAAGCAAAATTAATGTTGCGAAAAGGCGAATACGAAAAAAGCTATCACGCAATGCAAAAATTAATCAAAGAGTTTCCAAACAATGCTTCTTTTCAATTTGATTATGCCAGAATACTTTATCATAAAAGACTACAATCAGAAGCAGTACTAGCTCTAAAAAACGCATTATATCTACGCCCCTCTCTATGGAATGCGGAATGGGTGAACAATATTTTCGCCTCCAATCCTATTTTTAAAGAAAAAGTACTAACAGCTCTTATATTTCCAAGCATAGTAGAAACAAAAAGTCCCAATGCCTGTGCACGATATGGATATTTATTCTATAAATTAGGGAAAAAATCAGAAGCTTTTTATTATTTACAAAAAGCATCAGATATACAACCAGGGCTTATTACGCCATGGCTTCTAATGGGGAAAATATACGAAGAACAAGAAAAAACAGAAGAAGCCAACTTATGTTTTAAGAGGTACAATTTGCTCATAAAAGGAGCTTTTAATAATGACAATCACCTTTTACAAGAAGAGCAAAAAGATAGAACTGAAAGCAAATTATTATTTTCAGGATACGCTATGAAATTCCAAGGATGGTATTGCAGTCCTCTTCTATACTAAAATTTAAAACATTCCATTTATAAATACTTAATTATATGAACAAAATCATCTTCTTCGAGACTATAATTATATTATTATGCATGCTGTATAGTTGCAAAAACAAAAACACACTAGACAATGTCTTAAATAAAGCCAACGACAATCGCTTAGAGTTACTAAAAGTAATAGATCATTATCAAAACACAGACAATAAAGATTCCCTTAAACTGAAAGCAGCTTTATTCCTAATAGAAAACATGCCAAAACATGGCTCAATCTGGAGCGAAGCCATTGATACCTTCCGACAAAAAGTATATTCATCAGACACGTTACTGTTGATGGAACCAATGAACGAATGGTGGAACGCTTTAAAGACAAATGATAAACCTGTTTTCAAATCTGACTTAAAGTATCTGAAAGCAAACTTTCTGATACAAAACATTGACAAAGCATTCAAAGTATGGCAGGAATCACCTTGGAAAAGCGAAGTGAATTTTGATATTTTTTGCCGTTACATACTCCCCTATCGTTTTGAAACGGAATTGCTCGTAGATGGCTGGCGGGACACCCTGTATAACGAATATCATCCCTTAGTAAAAGGAGTTAAGACCGTAAAAGAAGCATATGAAGTAATTCATGACACCGTATGGAAACGCTTACTGAGTAGCAGCTCACATTTTCCTTACACACTAGATGTGGTAGCCATAATGCATCAGCGAAAAGCCATGTGTATCCAACGTTGTATCATGCTAGGTAGTATAATGCGTGCATTAGGCATCCCTGCCACTATAGATAATATTAACCGCTGGGCAAATTATGGTAATAACAACAGCCATGCGTGGACATCTCTAGTTACCGACCAAGGCACCTACTCCATCTACGAAGACGAATGGGAGGCTAAAATCAACAACCGCATTGATGCAACCATTTTTGAAGTGGATTACCCCATAGCCAAAGATTACCCGTTAGCCACTCAATTCAAGAAAAAATACGCCAAAATAGAACGTTCTACTTTTGAACATCAAGCCTGTACGGATGATTTGAGCCAGGAATGGCAACCTGTACAACAGTTGGTTTCTCCCTTTGCTATAGATGTTTCCGCTAAATATGGTCTAAACGGAGAAGTAACGATACAGACGGATAACGAAGAATTGCAATATGCCTATCTCTGTACATTTGCAACCGGACAGGACTGGATGCCCGTATGTTATGAGAAGATAAAAGACGGAAAATGTACCTTCTCCGCATTAGGAGATTCTGTGGCCTATGCGGTGATGGGATATCACGATAACAAACCCATAGCACTAGAAAACCCTTTCTTACTGGCCAACCATCAGAAATACCCCTTGACGCCCGACAAATCAAAACTCCGCCGGGTGGAACTGACACGCAAATACCCCCTCACGGGAAAATGGATGAACAAATGGGCACCCATGACAGGCAGCCGGTTCGAAGGAAGCAATGATCCGGATTTCAAACAGACGGAACTATTATATAGCATCGACAGCATGCCCGTCTTTCATAATATTGCAATCCTGCAAAAAACGAAACCTTTCCGCTACGTGCGTTATGTTTCTCCGGCAGATTGCGAAGCTGTGTTAGCAGAAATCGTATTCATGGGAGAAAACGGAGAATTGAAAGCGGTTCCCGGAAACAGTACGGTCCGGAAAGTAGAACTGAGTCTGGATAAAAACATGCTCACTCGTCCGGACTACAAAAAAGGGTTCACCTTGGGGTACGATTTAGGTAGTCCGCAAAAACTCACCTCCATTGTTTATTTTCCATGGAACGATGATAACTTTGTAGTCCCTGGTCACGAATATGAATTATTCTATTATGACAAAGGATGGATCTCACTGGGTAAACAAACATCGGATAATTTTTCATTAATCTACGAAAATGTCCCCGACCATGCTTTGCTTTATCTAAAAGACTATACACGGGGAGCGGAAGAACGTCCGTTCACATACGTTGATGGTAAACAAATCTGGTGGTAAAACAACTTTTATAATAAGTTGCACCCACTTATGCCCTCATGCCCTCACTAAAAGTCATAACCTACTCATTATTAAACCACTACCCACAGTGAGGGCATGATACAAAGTGAGAGCATTACCCTCATGCCCTCACTCCTAATTTCTTGTACATTTCACTTAAATCATTCATTCACAACATAATGCCCATTCACAGGCTTATAAACCGGTTGTTTGGGAAGTCCCACATTTTTCAGCTTTCCTTCCTCGCACAAGCGGTGTAAATGGCGGCTGGCCGTACTTTGTGTCATACTGCAAAGAAGCTGGAAACTTTTCCGCTGCACAAAATCATGAGTTGTGAAGAACTCCGTCAGCAATGCGTCAATTTCCTCATCGGTCAGTTTACTTGAATGAAACGAGAACCGGGTACGCTGCACCTTTACCTTCCCCACCTCATCCATCAATAATCGGTCGGGGCGGTAAACAATCCCCTTAAGCCTTACCTTTGTATTTTTACGTTTCGTCTTTTCGGTTACCGGCTCGGTGCTCACCAGATTGGGACGGAAAAAGCCGATGCCGTCCAGATGCACCTGCCTGCCTTCCGCCAATTCCTCGCCCATGGCGTGTGACAGCGCATCGAGCACGGCTATTACATCCGTTTCCGTCAATGTACAATATTTCTGTATACGGGCACGGAGCTGGGCCGTGCTTACTTTCCCATTCAGCCGGAGACGCGGATGCAACATATTCTCTTCCCCTTGTTGCTCAGAGGTTTTGGGATTCTCGTACCAATCAAATAGTATTGCCATACTGTTCTTTTTTTATTGATGAAAGTTCAATATCTATTAATCACGGATGTGATTAAGCTTAACTACCTTTGTGATTAATTTTAATCACCTTTATGATCAGACTTAATCACAAGGGTAGATAACTAATTACAAACATACAAAAATAAGAAAAGAAAAGGTAGAAAACAAATAAGAGACAGGGGAATATGCACTGAGACTAAGAATAAAAACACAGAAAAGAAAGGAAAAAGAAAAAGACGGCATTTAATCCGGAAAGCATTTGCAGAATCCGGAAAGAAACCTTATCTTTACTAAAAATATGCACACATAGACACTCGCAATACGCAGTCTTCTCCACACGACAGAACATCATCTTTTCCATGGGAGGTACATAAAACCAAAAAACATTCAAACGAAAGACAAATATGAAAATTACACTCATCAGAAAAGATGAAGAACAGGGGACAGAAGCCTTGTCACTATGCGATACGGACGCATTCTTCGAGAAAGTAAAGACAGAGAACAAAGCAGGGCATATATCGGAACTGCGTGAAATACTACCCCGGCTGGCAGGATCGTCCGCCCGCTACGTCCACATCGACAAACTGCCGCGTGTCTATCCTGCCGTAGAATATACCCGCAAACAAAAGGGTGAGAAACGTATGAAACATTACAACGGACTGGTGCAGCTGGAAGTGAACCGGCTCGCCGACCTGTATGAGGTGGAATATGTGAAACGCCAAGTAGAGCAACTGCCACAAACCTTTGCCGCTTTCTGCGGTTCAAGCGGACGGAGCGTAAAGATATGGATACGCTTCGCACGCACTGACGGCAGCTTGCCCACTGTGCCACACAAGAAGTCCTCCTGTTTCATGCCCACGCCTATCGGCTGGCGGTGACATGCTACCAGCCCATGCTTCCTTTCGGCATCACACTGAAGGAACCGGACCTGATGCAAAGCTGTCGCATGACCGTGGATGAACAACCTTACTATAACCCTTCGTCCGTTCCTTTCTGCATAGAGCAACCGCTTGCCCTGCCCGATGAGGAAACTTTCCGGCAACGGAAACAAAACAGCGAAAGCGCACCGGAACGAATGACACCCGGCTGCGAAAGTATGCAGATTTTTGCCCAGATGTACCAGTCGGCACGGAAAAGAGCATTGGCCGAGATGGAAAACTGGAAACGTGATGACGGGCTGGAACCTTTACTGCCCCATCTGGTAGAACAATGCTTCAAAACAGGCATCCCCGAAGAGGAAGCCGTACAGCGCACGCTGATGCACTATTTTCACGCAACGGACACAGAAACCATCCGTACAGCTTTTGGCAACGGATACCGGGAAATGAAAGGTTTCGGTAAAAAAAGCGGTTTCAGTAAAGAGCAGGAAGCCACCTTCCGGCTGGAGGAATTCTTGAAAAGACGGTATGAATTCCGCTTCAACACCGTGCTGGACGAGGTGGAATACCGTCAACGGGACTCCGTTCATTTCTATTTCAAGCCTTTAGATAAACGTACCCGCAACAGTATCGCCCTCTGCGCCTTAAAAGAAGGGCTGCAAGTGTGGGACCGGGATATAGACCGCTTTCTCACCTCCGATTTCGTTCCGCTTTACAATCCTGTAGAAGAATACTTGTGTGACCTTCCCCGCTGGGACGGTACTGACCGCATCCGCGCACTTGCCCGGCTCGTTCCTTGCGGCAATCCGCATTGGGAAGAGCTCTTTTACCGTTGGTTTCTAGGCATGGTGGCGCATTGGAGGGGGATGGACCGCCAGCATGGAAACAGCACTTCACCTTTACTTGTAGGTTCGCAAGGATTCCGGAAATCCACTTATTGCCGTATCTTGCTGCCACCCGAACTCCGTTTCGGCTATGCCGACAGCCTGGACTTCAGCAGCAAACAGGAAGCGGAGCGTGCCTTGGGACGATTTTTCCTTATCAACCTGGACGAATTCGACCAGATTACCGTAAATCAACAAGGCTTTCTGAAACATCTGCTACAAAAACCGACAGCCAATCTGCGCAAGCCTTACGGAACCAGCGTGCGCGAATTACGCCGCTATGCCTCATTCATCGGCACCAGCAATCAGAAGGATTTGCTCACCGACCCCACGGGAAGCCGTCGCTTTATCTGTATCGAAGTGACCGATCCCATTGATACCAATGTCACCATAGACTACCGCCAACTCTATGCGCAAGCCATGCATTTACTTTATAAGAACGAACGTTATTGGCTGAATGACGAAGATGAGGCCGTTTTACGACAAAGCAACAGCGAATTTGAGCAAATATCACCTTTGGAGCATTTATTCCATTGTAACTTTTCTTCTGCAACCAACGAAAAGGAGGGAGAATGGATGACTGCCATGGATATTTTTAATTATCTTCAAGAGAACACACGCGACAAACTGTCTATCAATAAAATAAATTGGTTTGGACGTATTCTCCGCAAACTGAACATTCCTAAAAAGACCAGTACCAGAGGTACCCTATATCATGTAACAAAGTTGAAATAATTTATTTTACCATAGAAGAGTATGAGGGCAATGCCCTCATACTCTTCTATGCTACCATCACAAATAACCTGTTCATTATAAACAAATTACCTCACAAATGAGGGCATGAGGGCATAATTGCATCTAACATTGCAATGAGAGCACAAGTCTGAAACAAAAAGACGGAAGGTTTGTTTGTGAAAGTAATGAAAAGAAATTATCTTTGTCATCATCCTTAAACCAACAATCGTATGAAACCAGTGAAATTATTTTATCAGGAAAGATGCCCGTTCTGCAAAAAAGCACTGCGCTATATTGAAGAACTGAAAGCAGAATATCCTGAATTCCAACCTATAGAAATAGAAATGATAGAAGAAACCCAACATCCTGATATAGCCGACCAATACGACTATTATTACGTTCCCACGTTCTATGTGGACGGGGTGAAAGTGCATGAAGCGGGCATCTTCAAAAATGAGATGGAGGCATTGCTCCGTAAAGTGATAGAATAAACGAAAAGATATGAAATATTTAGAAGTAACCTTTACAACACATCCCTGTAATGAAACAGTGAATGATGTAGTGTCCGCATTGGCCGGAGAAATAGGATTTGAAAGTTTTGTAGAATGTGAAGGGGGAATACAGGCCTATATCCAGCAAACTCTCTTTGACGAGGAAGCACTGAAAGAAATGGTTGTGAACTTCCCTTTACCTGACACCCGGATAGAATACACCATAAAGGAAGCCGAAGACAAAAACTGGAATGAAGAATGGGAGAAAAACTTCTTTCAACCCATCGTCATAGGTGACCGTTGCTGCATTCACAGCACGTTCCACAAAGACACTCCGAAAACTGAGTATGAAATTCTGATTAACCCGCAAATGGCTTTCGGCACAGGGCATCATGAAACGACCAGCTCTATAATCAGCGAGCTGTTAGAAGCCGACCTGAAAGGAAAATCAGTCCTGGATATGGGATGCGGCACTTCTATTCTTGCCATCCTTGCCTCCATGCGAGGAGCCAATCCTGTGACAGCCATCGACATTGACGACTGGTGCGTCAACAATTCAAAAGACAACATTGCACTGAACCATATCCATAACATTACAGTGGAACTGGGTGACGCCAATCTGCTGAAAGGGCGCAAAGCGTTTGATGTGATTATTGCCAACATTAACCGGAATATTCTTCTGGCAGACCTTCCCCATTATGCCGCCTGTATGCATCCGGGTTCGGAAATATTTATGAGTGGATTCTATATACAGGATATTCCTTTTATCCGCGAAAAAGCGGAGAGTCTGGGAATGGAGTTCGTACATCATCGAGAAAAGAACAACTGGGCAGCTGTGAAATTCATCATGAAATAATACCATTTTCAAGTATGGCAAAGACGCGATAAAGACGGAATTGCCACCAACCACGCAGGATGTGCATTGATTTATTCGAGGACAAAAGAACGGATTTTCTCTCTTTTGTCCTTTTGTTCTTCTTCCCTGAAAATTAGAACCGGAATCAAGCGGTGACAAACGCACGTAGGACGCTGCATTTTATCCAAAGTGACCAAACGACCATACGGTATTATATTTATTATACAATCTCCTTTCCAAAAGGAGTAAGTGCCAAGCCCGCCAGCTTGAAATGTTGCAGTCCGAATGGAATGCCGATGACAGTGATGCAAAGCAACACCCCGAATGCCAGATGAGAGAGGCTGATCCAGATTCCACCTACAAGTATCCAGATGATATTCATCAACACACTGAGACATCCACCATCACCGGGACAACTGCGTATTTCCCGCCCAAAAGGACAAAGAGCCAGCATAGACAACTTCAAAGTCTGGAAACCGAAAGGAATGCCGACGATAGTAATCATCAGCAACAGGCTGGAAACAATATATTCCACGCAGATCAGAAATCCGCCGCAAATCAGCCAAATAATATTGAGCAGTAAGTTCATAAAGCAAATATAAACAAAGTTTTCGGAACCTCAGGCACAGTTCCCTTATTTCTTTATGGTCATTAATTGCAATTCTTCCAACGAACCGTTGAAAATATTCAAATCCACCTTCTCACGAATACCCGGCAACGTACCCACATCCGTATGCTGCCAGAATTTCCACTCCCCCCTGTATTCCACCGAGTCTACATAATAATGAGCTATCCAGTAAGGATAAGAATTGAAGACCGAATCATTCAGATAACGCGTTTTAAACTTATAAGAAGTATAAAGAATAGGCTTCACTTTGTAGTGCTGTTCTATTTTGTCAAGCCACAGTTTAAGGTCACGACGGAGCTGATTCTCATCCTTTCCCCTCTTCTCAATATCGAGCACAGGAGGAAGGTCACCTGAATCCAGCTTGACGGAATTGATAAAAAAATCGGCCTGACGGACAGGATCTGTCTTCGGATTGTAAAAATGATAAGCCCCACGGATAAACCCATATGTTTTCGCCGAATCAAAATTGGAGCTAAAAGCCTTGTCCCCATAATCGCCTCCTTCCGAAGCTTTCATAAAGACAAAATGAATAGGAAATTTTCCCTGTCGGGTCTGGGTCAGCATTTTCCAGTCTATGTTTCCTTGATAATGGGAAACATCAATGCCATGCACATGAAAACCTGAGGGCATACATACACCGTATGCTTTAAAACCATAGCAAGGCTTCCAACGGTAAGAGTAAGGACGGATAAAGAAATAAAAGAAAGCGGCAAGGAATAAAAAAGCAATAATCCCCGCAATGACATACCGAAGCCATGACGGCATCTCTCTTTGCGGTTTCTTTTTCGCCTTCCGCTGTGTGGTCCGGCGGACAGGTTTCGCGACTGCCTTTTTTTTAACAGGGGCAGGACGTGTGCTTTTCGCTCTTACCATTTTATCCTATTTAGCTGTTTTTACCTTACCTATTCCCACATACTATGCAATAAAACCCATCGGGAGAATGGTTTTACAATCAGCCCCGATGGGTTTCCTTTATGCTTTATAGAAATAAGAAAAAATTATTTTCCTTGTTCCAACTGCAATGTCTTGGTTGCCTGGTCACAAACTTCTGTAGGACCGAAGTACTGGATAGGACCCGGATATACATAGTCTGTTTCAATAGCCCAACGTTCACGCTGTGCGGCGAACGCCTTGAAAGGAGCACCGTCCAATTTTACCAACGCTTTCTGGATAACCGGTTTCATTTCACCGTGACGACGTTCCATGTTCATCATCATTGTGATAGGCACACCACCTGCAATCCATTCTTCGGCAGGAGCAGTAGTGTTACGTACAGAAGACATATAACCGGTCTTGCCGTTGGCAATCAACATAGAAGCGGTGTAACCCAACGAGTAGCAATAGTCAGCATCGAAGTTTGACGGAGCAGCGCAACGGCCTTCGTAACCGAAGAAGTGATGCTGAGCGGCAAATTTACCTACATACTTGCCTTCTTCTTTCCACTGAGCCAATTTAACGGCTACCATATCAGACAACAGCTTTTCTGTTTCAATCAGTGATACCTGTACGTTTCCGTGCGGGTCACGATCCAAAGTAAGCTGACGTGCAACGCCTTCGGGCAGAGAAGCATAGATTTCCGAGTTTTCCTTAGAAAGCTTGGAGATGATATATTCACGTTGGTGAGATTTCTTGATCAATGCGAACTCTGATGCGTTAGCAGCCAGGAAGTCGTTCAATTCAGCGATCAATCTCTTCATTGCGGGGATGAATTCGATCAAACCTTCAGGTATCAACACTGTACCGAAGTTATTGCCTTGTGCGGCACGGTTAGCCACCACCTGAGCAATGTAAGTAACCACATCATCCAATGACATGTTCTTCTCTTCCACTTCTTCTGAAACGATACATACGTTAGGTTGAACCTGCAAAGCACATTCCAAAGCGATATGAGAAGCCGAACGTCCCATCAGCTTGATAAAGTGCCAGTATTTGCGGGCAGAGTTACAGTCACGCTGAATGTTACCGATTACTTCAGAGTAAGTCTTACAAGCCGTATCAAAACCGAAAGAAGTTTCAATCATCTCGTTCTTCAAGTCACCGTCGATAGTCTTCGGACAACCGATAACCTGAACACCGCAGTTCTTCGCAGCATAGTATTCTGCCAATACACAAGCGTTTGTGTTTGAGTCATCACCACCGATAATTACCAATGCCTTGATGCCCAATTCCTTGATGATTTCCAGACCTTTATCAAACTGTTCTACCTTTTCCAGTTTGGTACGTCCCGAACCGATGATATCGAAACCACCGGTATTGCGGTATTCGTCGATAATATCGGAAGTCAGTTCCATATAATTATGGTCTACCAAACCACCGGGGCCCAGAATGAAACCATACAGTTTGCTGTCCTTGTTCAATGCTTTGATACCGTCGAACAAACCGGAAATAACATTGTGTCCGCCGGGAGCCTGTCCACCAGACAAGATGACACCTACGTTGATGGCAGGCATATTGACAGCTTCGCCTTCAACGAACTGAATCAACGGCATGCCGTAAGTGTTAGGGAACAAGGCTTTGATAGCTTCCTGGTCAGCAACTGACTGTGTAGGTTCACCTTCCTTTACTTTTACAGCGCCTTTCAACGCTTTAGGAAGTTTGGGCTGATAAGCAGCTCTGGCAATTTGTAATGCACTTTTAGTCATATTCTATTATTCTATTTAAAGGTGTATAATTTCATTTATAATTCATGTGCAAATTTCGTTCTTTTTTCGCAAATATGAAAACGTATACAAATAAAAATATTACCTTTACCGCGAATTTAGAATTATGTATTAACTTAAAACATTACATTTATGGCAAGTAGAAGAAATTTAAAGAAAAAAATAACCAATATAGCAAGTGATTTGTTTTTAGTCAGTTTGATGGAAGGTGTTAACCGTGAAGTAGTTTGCAACTCTGTACACAATGTGATCAAACTGATTATACGCATCAGTCACACTGAACCGGGTAACGTAAAAGGTTTCTACAAGAAACTGAATGAGGATTTGAACAAAGAAATAAAAGTGGTTGCAGACGAACTGGCTAAAGCTACAAAAGCATAAGATTTAAGGAATGAAAAAAGCTATTTGTGGTTTTATCTACTACAAACTATTGGGATGGAAGACTAAAGTATCCGTTCCCGATTATGACAAATATATTATCTGTGCCGCACCGCATACCACCAATTGGGATTTGTTCATAGGCAAACTGTTTATGGGAGCTATAGGTCGCGAAACCGGTTTTATGATGAAAAAAGACTGGTTCTTCTGGCCTCTAGGCCCTATTTTCCGCTGGATGGGAGGGATTCCCGTAGACCGTAGCCGCAAGACTTCATTGGTGGACCAGATGATTAAGATTGCCAAATCGAGTCAAAAATTCCATCTGGCTATCACTCCGGAAGGAACACGCAAAGCCAATCCCAATTGGAAGAAAGGGTTTTACTATATTGCGCAAGGGGCCGGTCTGCCTATTATTCTGGTAGCTATCGACTACGAGAAGAAATGCATCACAGCCGAAAAGGTAATACATCCCAGCGGTGACTTGGACAAGGATATGCGTGAAATCAAATTGTATTATAAGAATTTCAAAGGCAAATATCCTGAAAACTTCAGCATCGGAAAAGTAGAATAACCCTTCCGTTGTAGTTCTTCAGATATGAAAACACTGATTATGCGGATTGTATTTTCACCCGCATAATCAGTGTTATTTGTATCTATTCTCTTGCTATACTCTCATCCCCATCCTCAAAATTATTCTTCTCTATCTTCACATTCCGGGTGTGAAGCAAGCGGAAACGGGATTTGTTATGATGAAAAGCCGGATAATCCGTATTCTGGCGGATCACATTGTTTTTAAAGATCAATCCGTCAATGGATTTTGCAAAAAGGACAGGGCGGTCAAAGGTTTCAAAATAGTTATCTTCAATCACTACTCCTTTTTCTCCTTTTCCACCATGGAAATATTTTTTCTGATGCTCCAAATCGGGAATCTCCGGATAAATAGAGATAACAGCTTCCGTAAACTGGAACATATTAGTCAATGCGTTGATAAAACGATTGTTACGAATCAGCACATTCCGGCAAGCTCCCGTTTCAAACCAGCCGTTACAATCACCGCACAGCAATATGGCTGTTCCTGATGTATGATCAAACAGGTTACGCTCTACCACCGTTTTCAGGGGAGTGCTGAACAGCGTACCGCGTGCACGGTTGTTACGAATGACATTATCCGCAAAATAAACTTCCGGACACCAGGACAGGTTTTCAATGCCGAAACCTTCTTTATCCGTAATCTCCGCATCCAAAGGCTCGGCAAAAGTGATACGATATTCTTTTGCACCTTTCACCGTATCTTTGTCATTGGGCAGGATTTCCTTCACCCGGTTCTTTCCACCGGTCAGTTCCATGGTGGCGGAACGTACAAATTGTACTTCATCGCCATTCACACCCCATTCGAATCCGTATGCTTGCGGATGCATGTATCGGGCAATCACCGTATGGTCATCAAGGCGTTGCTTGATTTTCAAATAAGTACCATGTACATTAATCGCATCATCCATCATTCCTTCATACAACCCGTTGCGAGAATCAATCTTCCCCCGGCAACTGGAGAAATGGGTAGCATCCGCCTGCGTGGTAAAGTAACGCGGATCCTTATCGCCACGAAGACAAACGCTGAATTCATCCAACGTGATATTTTCACATAACTGGGCCAGCAGTCCCATACCTTCGGCATAATGCACTTTCACATTCTGCAAACGGGTGTCTTTATCATTGGACAAGAATATACCCGGAGCAGGACGATAATAAGTACGAAGAGCCACCACTGTCCCCGGTTTCAACCGGGCGTCTTTCCATTGAGGAGCATGGTAGACACGTGGAGAAACTTCTTTCACCCCTTCCATAGGACACCATAAGTCACTGGTGCGGTATACCAGACGCTTTGTCTTTTCTTCAAAAGCAATTCCTCCCTGGGGAGCACTGGACCAGCCTTCACCGTATGCTTCGAAAAAACCTTTCTCATTGATACGGCATTTCACCCATGCGGCAGGTTCAAAAGTAATTCCCTCCTCTCCGCTTTCCAATATCTTGACCTGAGCAATATGAGGAGTCTCAAAATCTATGCTGAAATTACGCAAAGTACAATTCTCTGAACGAAGCAGAGAAAGTGGAAGCATACGTCCATGAAAAATAAAATCGGCGCCCTGTCCGTCCACCGTCAGCCCCTTCCAATCCTCCAAAGGGAAACCTACCGTTTTCGGATTGTCCTGATCATGATTGGAAATATAATACTCACGGACAGCCGCCCCTTCAGGATGGAAATCGTAACGTCCGGATTCAAAAAGCAGGGTGACCTTATCACCCAAAGCAACTTGAGACTTGATGTCTTGTAACGCCTTCTGCAATTTGGGTGAAAGATTCTCGTGTGTGTCCGGTACCAGACCATAATTTCGCATTTCGACTACCTTACTTCCGGCAAAAGCGGAAACAGCCAGCCATACGAAGCAGAAATTAAAGATAATTCGTTTCATTTAGGTTCATTATAGATTAGTTAGAATGACAAAACTAACAAAAATTCCTAACTTCGCAACCATAAATAAAGAAGAAAACAACATGAAAAAGATATTTTTGTCCTTCCTGCTGGTAATGGCAGGAATATCACACACTTTGGCACAAGGGTTAGATGGTAATGTGGAACAACGTCTAAAAGATTTTTTCACCCGGTACGAAACATCTTATGCCAACATAGGTAAATGTAAATTAGACCGTTATGAAGTAAATCATGACAAAAAAAGACTGAATGTATATGCCAGCCCCAGCTTCGGCTACCAACCGTTTACACCCGAAAAGACAGAAGCTATCTACCGGTTACTTAGACAAAGCCTACCCGGTCCTGTAAATTATTACGATATAACCATCTATGCCGATGGCAAATCAATCGAAGACCTGATTCCCAACTATCTGAGGAAGAAACAGGACAAAAGCCGCTTATGGCAACGGACAGATTATAAAGGTGAACCATGGGTAAAAAATATTTCCCGCCCCTTTACTGCCGGCAAAGGACTGGAAGGCAGACACATCGCCCTTTGGCAAAGCCACGGAAAATATTATAAAAAGGACAAGGGATGTTGGGAATGGCAACGTCCCCGCCTGTTCTGTACCACAGAAGACTTGTTCACCCAATCATTCGTCATACCTTATATTATACCCATGCTGGAAAATGCGGGAGCCATAGTTTATACCCCTCGTGAACGTGACTGGCAACGCAATGAGGTGATTGTGGATAATGATACCCATCCCCAAGGTTGCATCTATCAGGAGATAAAAAGCCGGAAAGGTAAATGGAAAACCGCCCCCACCCCGGCATTCGCTCAAAAACGATTGGTTTACCGGGACGGACAAAATCCTTTTGAAGAAGGTACAGCCCGCTTTGCCTCCACCGAGAAAAAACCGGAAAAAGCCTTTGCACAATGGATTCCCCATATTCCCGAAACAGGAAAATATGCCGTCTATGTGACTTATCAGACTTTACCCGGAAGTGTGAGTGACGCTAAATATCTGGTTTTCCATAAAGGGGGTGTCACCGAATTTCTGGTCAACCAACAAATAGGGGGAGGAACCTGGGTTTATCTGGGCACTCTTGAATTCGACAAAGGAACCAACGATTACGGTATGGTGGTACTAAGTAATGAGAGCAGACAAAAAGGAGTGGTATGCGCCGATGCCGTCCGTTTTGGCGGAGGAATGGGAAACATATCGCGCGGTGGAAAAACCAGCGGCCTGCCCCGTTATCTGGAAGGGGCACGCTATGCCGCACAATGGTCGGGTTTTCCTTATTCGGTTTACAGTCCCAGCGAAGGTAAGAATGACTATACCGATGATATAAACGCCCGCAGCCGGATAATAAACTATCTCAGCGGAAATTCTGTGTACAATCCAAAGGAGAAGGGATTGGGCGTTCCTTTTGAAATGACCTTGGGAGTGCACAGCGATGCAGGTTTTTCCAAAGAAGATGATTTAATAGGCACGCTGGGTATCTATACCACCGATTATAATAATGGTGAACTGAACGCCGGTATCTCCCGTTATGCTTCCCGCGACTTGGCGGACATGGTACTGACCGGTCTGCAACAGGATATCTCCGCCCAATTCGGTATCCGGTGGCAACGCCGCAGCCTGTGGAACCGCAATTACAGCGAAACCCGTCTGCCTGCCGTTCCCTCGATGATTCTGGAACTCCTCTCCCACCAGAACTTCGCCGATTTGAAATTGGGGCACGATCCGCGTTTCAAGTTTACCGTAGGACGTTCTGTTTACAAATCCATACTAAAATACCTGAGTACCATGCATGGGACGGATTACGTAGTCCAACCTTTACCGGTAAATAACTTTGCCATTCACTCCGGAAGTAGGAAAAACACCTTCCAACTAACTTGGCAAGCGGTAGACGACCCGTTGGAACCGACTGCCAAAGCTCAACAATACATTGTCTATACCCGTCTGGGGCATGGTGGATTTGACAATGGAACGTTAGTACGCGGTACTGAATATACCTTCGAAGCCGAACCGGGACTGGTATATAGTTTCAAAGTAACCGCAGTCAACAAGGGCGGAGAAAGTTTTCCTTCCGAAATCCTGTCAGCCTATCAGGCAAAGAAAAGTAAAGGAACAATCCTGATAGTCAACGAATTCGACCGTTTAAGCGGACCTGCTACCGTAGGATCTCCTTTCTTGCAAGGCTTTGACTTGAATACGGATCCGGGAATACCTTATATAAATACACCCGCCTTCTGCGGAACGCAACAAAGCTTCGACCGCAGCCGCATAGGACGGGAGACTAAAGACGGGCTGGGATATAGCGGCAGCGAACTGGAAGGAATGTTGATAGCCGGAAATACTTTCGATTATCCGTTCATTCATGGAAAAGCCATCCAGGCAGCCGGAGGATACTCTTTTGTATCGTGTAGTGATGAAGCCGTTGAAAATGGTTTTGTCCGGCTGGCAGATTACCCCATTACAGACCTGATATTCGGAGCCGACAGGCGTCCTTTCTCCCACACATTGCAACAGTTGCTCACAACCTATTGTCAAGGAGGCGGCAACCTGATGCTCAGCGGCTCGTATATAGGAAGCAACATGAACAGTCCCACAGCACTGAACTTCACCGAAAACATATTAAAATATAGTTTCGGAGGCAGCATGATAAATTCCACTTCGGGAGAAATATATGGAGCCAACACCCGTTTCAGTATTCCCCGCACTATCAACGAGCAAACATACGCCGTACCCGCTCCCGACTGTCTGACCCCGATAGCCCCTGCTTACTCCGCTTTTGTATATAATCCGGGCAGTTACAGTGCCGGTATCGCCTATAAAGGCAAATATCGGACTTTTGTCCTGGGTTTCCCCTTTGAAAGCATTCAGGGAGTGAAGGAAAGAGCACGGGTAATGAGTGCCATCCTGGGCTTCTTTGGCAGCAAGTGATATTTTTAAACGAAAATAAAAGGGCAAATAAGAGGTTATTTCATAAAAACGCCTAACTTTGTCCGTATAAACCATTAAAATAAAACGACTATGTACACTATACAGACTAATGCCTCCGGCACACGCAGCATGGAAATCTCAGAAGAGAACCTGCAAACTATTGAGAAATATGCTTTATTCCAGCATCTGATAGACAGCAACGGTATCGTGGACGAGTCGGTACTGGACAAACTGAAGCTGAATATCCGCTCACTGATAACCAGCGAGGAAGGAAACAATAAAGAGCTGCTCGACCTTTGTATTGATGTAATTTATCATAATAACATGAAAGCTTTCGGACTTCATCAACTCATTCTGCTTTATATCCAATGGGAGAAAGAGAAAAATAAAGATGAAGAAGAGATATAATAAACAATCTCTGTGTTCTCTGTAGCAAAACAAAAAAACAGTATTTATCATTGAAAGAATACAAACTTACAGACTGGTTGCCGACAACCAAGAAAGAAGTAGAGATGCGCGGATGGAATGAACTGGACGTAATCTTGTTCAGCGGTGACGCCTACGTAGATCATCCTTCATTTGGTCCGGCAGTAATTGGAAGATTATTAGAGGCGCAAGGTTTGAAAGTGGCCATTGTGCCTCAACCCAACTGGCGTGATGACCTGCGCGATTTTAAGAAGCTGGGACGTCCACGCCTCTTTTTCGGTGTGTCCGCCGGATGTATGGACAGCATGGTAAACAAATACACTGCCAACAAGCGTTTGCGCAGCGAGGATGCTTATACTCCCGACGGCCGCCACGACATGCGTCCCGAATATCCCAGCATCGTTTATACACAGATTTTAAAGAAAATCTATCCCGACGTACCTGTCATTCTGGGAGGTATAGAGGCATCTTTGCGCCGTGTCACCCATTATGATTACTGGCAAGACTGCCTGCGTAAATCAATCCTGATAGATTCCGGAGCCGATTTATTGATCTATGGAATGGGCGAGAAGCCGATTACGGAACTTTGCAAGAGAATGAAAGAAAGCAAAGACAGTCAGGACGGAGCCCATCTACCCTTACAAAAGGATATTCCCCACGATATACCACAAACGGCTTACCTTATCCGTAAGAAAGGATCAGTTCCGTCCGAGCACTCTGTAATTGAGTGTGTGAACGAAAAGCCAGACATCATCCTACACTCTCATGAAGCATGCCTGAAAGATAAAAAGAAACAAGCCGAAAACTTCCGCTTCATTGAAGAGGAAAGCAACAAGTACGAAGCCTCCCGCATCTTGCAAGATACAGGCAATGAAACAGTAGTAGTCAATCCGCCTTATCCTCCAATGAGCCAAGGCGAACTGGATCATTCTTTTGATTTGCCCTATACGCGTATGCCTCATCCTAAATATAAAGGAAAACGCATTCCCGCATTCGACATGATTAAATTCTCGGTCAATCTGCACCGTGGTTGTTTTGGCGGATGCGCCTTTTGTACCATTTCCGCCCATCAAGGGAAATTTATTGTAAGCCGAAGTAAAGAGAGTATCTTAAGAGAAGTGAGAGCCATAACAGAAATGCCTGATTTCAAAGGCTATCTGAGTGACTTGGGAGGACCTAGCGCCAACATGTATGCCATGCGTGGTAAAGATGAGAAAATTTGCCGGCGATGCAAACGGCCGTCATGTATCCATCCCAAAGTATGTCCCAATTTGAACACGGACCATCGCCCCTTATTGGATATTTATCATTCGGTAGACGCACTTCCCGGTATCAAGAAAAGCTTTATCGGAAGCGGTGTACGCTATGACCTGTTACAATATCAAAGCAAAGATCCGGCAGTAAACCGAAGTACGGCTGAATATACCCGCGAACTGATAGCCCATCATGTCAGCGGGCGCTTGAAAGTGGCTCCGGAACATACCAGCGACCAAGTGCTGCAAATCATGAGGAAACCTTCGTTTTCACAATTTTATGACTTCAAAAAGACTTTCGACAAAATAAATAAGGAGTTGAATATGCGGCAGCAGATTATACCTTATTTTATAAGCAGCCATCCCGGATGTACGGAAGAAGATATGGCAGAACTGGCAGTGATCACCAAGAAATTGGATTTCCATCTGGAACAAGTACAGGACTTTACTCCTACTCCGATGACTGTAGCCACTGAAACCTGGTACACAGGTTATCATCCATATACGTTGCAACCGGTATTTTCCGCTAAAACACCAAAAGAAAAACTGGCTCAACGGATGTTCTTTTTCTGGTATAAACCCGAAGAACGACGTGCCATCATCAATGAATTGCGCAAAATAGGACGCGCTGATCTGATAGATAAGCTGTATGGTAAATACAAAGCCTGAGTTTTAAATTCACCACAGATTATACAGATTTGATCTGTGGTGAAACTGTTTTTTAACGTCTTGTTTACCTTTCATCGTGTTTTGACGAAACACAGGAACAGGTACATGTGTTCCAAGTTACAGATATTGATATTTATTCCCCCCTAAACTTAATTAGAAAAGCACCGCAAATATTAATTGATAAAAATACGACCTATCCTATTGAATATCATTTATTTTTTGCTATCTTTGGGCAAAACCAACTTTTAAATCAATACTGCGTATGGAAACGTATCTATTCTGGATTGTGCCCATTGCCTCCCTCTTGGCATTGGTACTTGCATGGTATTTCTACAAACAAATGATGCTTGAAAGCGAAGGAACTCCGACGATGGAGAAAATCGCTTCTTATGTGCGCCAGGGCGCCATGTCCTATCTGAAACAACAATACAAGGTGGTAGGGCTGGTATTTCTGGGATTAGTTATTCTGTTTTCTATCATGGCATACGGCTTCAACTTACAAAATCCGTGGGTGCCCATTGCTTTTCTTACCGGCGGTTTCTTCTCCGGACTGTCCGGCTTTTTAGGAATGAAAACGGCTACATACGCTTCTGCACGTACCGCCAATGCCGCCCAGCACTCCCTGAACAAAGGACTGCGTGTAGCTTTCCGTAGCGGAGCTGTTATGGGGTTGGTCGTTGTCGGCTTGGGACTACTCGATATTTCTTTCTGGTACATATTATTGGACTATTGCATTCCCACAGACGCCTTGAACCCTTCTGCTAAATTATGTGTCATCACAACCACCATGCTTACCTTTGGTATGGGAGCCAGCACACAAGCACTTTTCGCCCGTGTAGGAGGTGGAATCTATACCAAGGCAGCCGATGTAGGTGCCGACCTGGTCGGTAAAGTGGAAGCCGGTATTCCGGAAGATGACCCCCGCAATCCCGCAACCATTGCCGATAATGTGGGAGACAATGTAGGTGACGTAGCCGGAATGGGCGCCGACCTGTACGAATCCTATTGCGGCTCTATTCTGGCTACCGCCGCTTTAGGTGCTGCCGCTTTTATTGGCTCGGATGATACCGTGATGCAGTTTAAAGCGGTTATCGCACCTATGCTGATTGCGGCAGTGGGTATCGTTCTCTCTATCATCGGTATTTTTGCCGTCCGTACTAAAGAAAATGCAGGAATGAAGGAATTACTCGGATCATTGGCCACAGGAACCAATTTAAGTTCGGTACTGATTGTCGTTGCCACTTTCCTTATCCTTTGGGCATTAGGTTTGGAAAATTGGGTAAACATTTCCTTTGCTGTGGTAGTGGGATTAATAGTAGGTATCGTTATCGGCCGTTCCACCGAATATTATACTTCTCAATCGTATAAACCCACACAACGGTTGGCCGAAAGTGGAAAGACCGGTCCGGCCACCGTTATCATTTCCGGTATCGGACTAGGTATGGTTTCCACCACCATCCCTGTACTGGCAGTAGTAACCGGTATCATCTTGTCCTACTGGCTCGCTTCAGGATTTGATTTTGCCAATATTTCCATGGGATTGTATGGCATCGGTATCGCTGCCGTAGGTATGCTTTCGACATTAGGAATCACCTTGGCTACCGATGCTTACGGACCGATTGCAGACAATGCCGGCGGTAACGCTGAAATGAGCGGACTGGGCAAAGAAGTACGCAAACGTACTGACGCCCTCGACTCGTTAGGTAACACGACTGCCGCTACAGGCAAAGGTTTTGCCATCGGCTCCGCAGCTCTGACCGGCCTGGCCCTGCTGGCATCCTATGTAGAAGAAATCCGTATCGGATTAACCCGGTTGGGGCAAACCATTCTGGAATTACCAAACGGCATTACCGTAAATGTTCATAACGCCAGTTTCACTGACTATATGCTTTATTACGATGTAACCCTGATGAACCCCAAAGTGCTAAGCGGCATGTTTTTGGGCAGTATGATGGCATTCCTGTTCTGCGGTCTGACCATGAACGCCGTAGGCCGAGCAGCCGCTCACATGGTAGAGGAGGTGCGTCGCCAGTTCCGTGAAATAAAAGGGATTCTGACAGGAGAGGCAGAACCCGACTATGCCCGTTGCGTACAAATATCCACCAAAGGAGCACAACGTGAAATGGTATTCCCCTCTCTACTGGCTATCATTGCCCCTATCGCTACCGGACTGATTTTTGGTGTTCCCGGTGTTATCGGTCTGCTGATAGGTGGTTTGTCCTCGGGCTTCGTTCTTGCCATTTTTATGGCCAATGCGGGAGGCGCATGGGATAATGCGAAAAAATTTATAGAAGAAGGTAATTTCGGAGGTAAAGGAAGCGAAGTACACAAAGCAACGGTTACCGGTGACACAGTAGGTGACCCGTTTAAAGATACATCCGGACCCAGTTTGAACATTCTGATTAAACTGATGAGTATGGTCGCCATTGTAATGGCCGGACTGACAGTTGCTTGGAGTTTGTTCTGATAGAAAAACGGAAAGCCGCTTCGGAGGAGGCGGCTTTCTAATTTTAAAAAAGATTCTGATAAACTATTTTTTAATACTTATCCGGATTTCCATTACTACCGAATGAATATGTAAAAGAAATCACAAACTATTTTTAGTCAAAACATTACAATTGAATTTGTTCAATATCTCCACACATCTCTCCACATTAGACGGACGGATAACCACATGTGCCGTATCTCCTTGAGCAAAAGCATACATATATTCAATAAAGATATTCTCTGCTGCCAGATAGTCCAAAACTTTAGCCAAAGAACCTGCCACATTCGGGCAACTGATACATACCACATCGGTCAGCATCACGGCAAAATTCTCGGCACGAAGTACTTCCACCGCTTTTTCCACATCCGAAACAATCAGGCGAAGTATACCGAAATCAGTAGATTCCGCCATGCTGAACGCATGCATATTGATATCATACTTTGCCAATGTCTTGGTTACGTCATTTATTCTTCCGGTTTTGTTTTCCAGAAAAACAGATAATTGCTTGATTGTCATATCGCATACTTTTTTATTTTAAAATCCGATTGTCTATCACACGTTTACTCTTACCTTCACTACGGGCAATGCTATTAGGTTCCATCAGCTTCACTTCGGCACTGATGGAAAGGACACTTTTCAGTTTGTCGCTCAACGCTTTCTTCATGGCAAGCATACTTCCCATATCATCCGAGAAGAAGTCTTTGCGGACTTCCACTTGTACTTGCAAAGAGTCGAGATTATTCTTCCTATCCACCACCAGCATATACTGAGGTTCAAACTGAGGCATATCCAAAATAACACTTTCCACCTGAGAAGGGAAAACATTGATGCCACGGATAATAAGCATATCGTCACTACGGCCTACAATACCCGACATACGGATATTGGTTCTTCCACACGGACATTCACCCTCCATCAGGGAAGTCAAGTCCTTCGTACGATAACGCAATAACGGCATCCCCTCCTTTGTCAAGGTAGTAAACACCAATTCTCCCACTTCTCCATCCGGAAGACGTTCCAGCGTTTCAGGATTAATGATTTCAGGATAAAAATGATCCTCATTGATATGCGAACCATGTTGCTCCTGACATTCGTAGGAAACACCGGGTCCCATAATCTCACTTAATCCATAAATATTATACCCTTTCAATCCCAGCCGCTCTTCTATCTCCTTACGCATACTTTCCGTCCATGGCTCGGCTCCGAAAGCTCCGATACGGAGATTGATATCATTCTTGGTCAATCCCATACGTTCCACCACTTCTGCCAGATAAAGAGCGTATGAAGGGGTACAGGCAATCCCCGTTATACCCAAGTCGCGAATCAGACGGACATGCTTTTCCGTATTTCCTGTAGAAGCCGGGATAACAGTCGCCCCCAGATTCTCCACCCCATAATGTGCGCCCAACCCGCCTGTAAACAAGCCATAGCCATAACTGACAGAAAAGGTATCATTACGGGTAACCCCGTATGCTGAAAGACAACGTGACATCACTTCGGACCATACAGACAAGTCACGACGCGTATATCCCACAATGGTAGGATTCCCGGTTGTCCCCGAAGAAGCGTGCACACGTACAATTTCCGAAGCAGGAGCAGCCTGAAGACCGTATGGATAATTATCACGTAAATCCTGCTTGGTAGTAAAAGGAAGTTTTACGATATCTTCGATAGTCTGGATATCATCCGGAGACAAATCCATCTCCTGCATCTTGTTACGATAAAAAGGAACATTATGATAAACCAAGTTCACCAACTTGTTCAGACGTTTTCCCTGCAGAGCGCTCATCTCGTCCCGACTCATGCACTCTTTATTTTTATTCCAAATCATAATAAATAATTTTTCAATGTGCTAATCAGCCAATGTACTGGCGCACAAACCCACCGTATGGCAATCGGCACATTATCCTATTAGCACATTATTTTCAATGATCTTCATGAAAAGCTCTCATACGTTCCTCCATCACCGGATAAAGTTCATCGCGCATCCGTGACGTACAGGCGCGGACACCTTCCTGCTCGCTACCGGTAGTAGAAAGCGAGATGCTGCTTACCCCATAATACAATAACTCCCGGAGCAATTCACCCCCTGTCATATTTCCGTAACCTATGGTAAAGAAGAAACCATCTCCCACCACCTGGGTAGCATCATAATCATATACGATATGGAAACCATTGTCGGTAAATATTTTCTTCATGCGTTCCGCACGACGGGCATATTCGCGGGTATCTTCCACAAAATTGATTTTACCTTCGGTAGACAGACGGAGCATTTCAGCGTATGCATACTGAGTGGAAGCCGTACATCCCGAAGTAATCATATAAAGAATGGAAGCAATCAGCGTAGGACCGAACACCCCTGCATCTTTATACCGTTCTGCCAAGGCAGGGAACTGGCGGTCGAACAGTTTGTCGCTGATACATGCCAATGCCATACGCTGTCCGGCATAACTGAATATCTTGGAAGAAGAAAGCATCAGAATATAATTATCCGTATATCTTGCCACAGTGGGCGGATAAGGCGGTTCGAAAGGATGCCCCATATCCCGACGGAAGTCCATGCAGAAATAAGCCAGATCTTCCATGACAATCACATCATACCGAGTTGCCAGTTCACCGATTATCTGCAATTCCTCCTCTTCCAGACAAATCCATGCCGGATTATTCGGATTAGAATAGATAATCGCTGCTATATCGCCTTTACTCAGGAAACTTTCCAATTTCTCACGCAAGGCCTGTCCCCGATAATGATAGATATCAAACTCTTCCCACTCCACGCCGATAATGCGAAGCTGGGATTTCTGAATAGGAAATCCGGGATCAATGAACAATACCTTGTCTTTCCCCGGAATACGCTGCGTACAGGCTATGAACGAGCCGAATGAACCCGCCACCGACCCGGTGGTAGGCACACAAGCGCGCGGAGAGATATCCAGATTCAAGAAAGCTTTTACAAAACGGGAAGCCTCCTTTTTCAACTCGGGCACTCCTGCGGCAGCCGGATATTGCGATCCGACTCCCCTGTCCAAAGCAGCTTTCTCCGCTTCAATCCCTATCTGATTGGCGGCAAGACCGGGAGATCCCTGATCCATGCGGATAAAAGGAATCCCCGTTTCCTTTTCCAGATACTGGGCTACCAACAGCACATCACCGATAGTAGCCTGTGCAAGATTGGCGATGTGCAGTTCCTTCACCGCCTTCTCCACTAATTCTTCACTAAATATCTTCATGGCATTACCAGTTCTTTACCGCATTCAAGCCTATATCAAAAGCCTTCTGATTCATTTCAACAATCTTCTCACCTTTTGCGGCAAACACACGCCCTATGCTTTCGCGCAACTGTTCCGGTGATACGATTTCAATATACTTCGCAGCCATGCCCAGCAGAATCACATTCGCGCATTTAGGCATACTGTTTTCTTTTGCCATATCCTCTATTTCCAACTTCACCACATGCGGAAGACTCTCCAAAGCCCTCATCAGATCCACTTCTTCAGGATAGTCGGGAATGTTCTTGAAAGGATTAGCGGAAGTAATCACCCAACCTTCTTCCTGCAAGTAAGGCAGATAACGCAACGCCTCCATCGGTTCCATGGAAATAATCAGATCCGCCTCACCCTGAGCGATCAGATCCGAATAAATCGTTTCGTCGGACAAACGCAGATTGGACTGTACATCTCCTCCGCGTTGGCTCATACCGTGTACCTCGGCCTGCTTCAAATTGATGCCTTCTGCCGTAGCAGCTTCTCCTATAATAGTAGCGATAGTCAGGATACCCTGTCCTCCTACGCCCGAAAGTATGATATCTTTTCTCATGCCTTATCTGCTTTTTTCTGTCTTAGTTTACGATTCAATGTCTGGATACACTCTCTGCGCGGAATAATGACAGACACCCCTTTATATTCTATTTCCTCACGAATGGTACGGGTGATTTCTTCCATATTCTTCGGCAACGGGACCACCACACGCACATGTTCGGGTTCCACTCCTAATCCCAGGCAGATCGCTTCGAATTTGTTCGTACCGGCAGAATCCTGTCCGCCGGTCATGGCGGTAGTCAGGTTATCCGAAATCACCACCGTGATATTGGCATGGTCATTCACCGCATCCAGCAGACCGGTCATACCGGAATGAGTGAAGGTAGAGTCACCGATAACAGCAATGGCCGGAAATACCCCTGCATCGGAAGCACCTTTGGCCATGGTTATGGAAGCACCCATATCCACACAACTGTCGATAGCACGGAACGGGGGCAACGCACCTAATGTATAGCAACCGATATCACCGAAAATGCGTGCATCCGGATATTCCGCAGCCACCTTGTTCAATGCATCATACACATCCCGATGACCACATCCCTGACACAATGCAGGCGGACGCGGCATCACCACCTGAGACTTGCCAAACGGACGTTTGATTCCCCATCCGATCGCCTCGCCCACATTATCCGGAGTCAATTCACCGGTACGCGGCAAAGTTTCCGTCAAGCGTCCCTTTACCTCATAGTCCGAGGAAAGTATCGCTTTTACCTGCTCTTCCACAAACGGCTGGCCATCTTCCACTACCAGAACATATCCGCAACGGTCTGCCATCGTCCTGATTTCTTCAGCCGGCAACGGATACTGCGAAACTTTCAATACCGGAATATGGCAACTGTCCGTATCCGCCTCCTTCACATAATTATAACCGATACCACAGGCTATCACTCCGAATTCATAATCATATTCGGGATTCAACCCTTCCAGATAATTATAAGGAGATTTGGAGGAAGCTTCTTCCAGCTTCTCCTGCTTTTTCACTAGATCCAGATATTGTTTACGCGCATTACCCGGCAGCAATACCCAGTGGGCACGTTCATGGTCAGGATTCAACTGATTTTCCTCACGGATATCGGCTACTTCCACACCGGCACGCGAATGTGCCAGACGGGTAACCACACGCATCAGCACCGGCAACTTCAGTTTTTCCGAGAGTGTATATGCGTAATCCATCATATCGTATGCTTCTTGTTGGGAAGACGGTTCCAGCATGGGAATCATAGCAAATTTTCCATAAAAACGTGAATCCTGCTCGTTCTGTGACGAGTGCATGGAAGGGTCATCGGCAGCCAGCACCACCAGACCACCGTTCACGCCGGTTATGGCAGAATTGACAAACGCATCGGCAGCCACGTTCATGCCTACATGTTTCATACATACCAAAGCACGTTTTCCTGCGTATGACATACCCAATGCAGCCTCCATGGCCGTTTTTTCATTGGTACACCAAGTGCTGTGCAATTTTCTTTCCTTTGCCAAAGGATTATTCTGGATAAACTCTGTGATTTCAGTGGACGGTGTACCCGGATAGGCATATACACCCGATATGCCGGCATGTATCGCTCCGAGGGCAATTGCCTCATCGCCCAACAATAATTTCTTTTCAGCCATTATCTATTATTTTGTTAATTGTTTCATATCAATGTAAAGGGGTCTGCATCATCCAATACCGGGAATTTCTTCCTGAAATCCTGCAATGCCTCCATATCTATATCAGCCGATACCGCACTTTCCCTGCTCCACGGACATTCGGCTATCGTTTTTCCGTAGGGATCGATGATGGCGCTGCCACCCGAATATTCACAGGCAGGATCAACTCCCATGCGGTTCACTCCGGCCACATAGCACTGGTTCTCAATAGCCCGCGCCCGAAGCAGCGCGCTCCAGGCATCCACACGGGGAGTGGGCCAGCTTGCCACATAAAGTATCATGTCGTAATCCCCCAGGTTGCGTGACCAAACAGGGAAACGGAGGTCATAACATACTTCCAAAAGAATACGTACCCCACGGAAGTTCACCACCACACGCTCTGTGCCGGCAGTGAAACGCTTGTGTTCGCCCCCGAAGGTGAACAAATGTTTCTTATCATAATGCTGCACGGCTCCATCCGGATGGACAAAGTAAAAACGATTATAATAGTTTCCATTCTCACATACTGCTACACTGCCTGCAATAGCACAATTCCGCTCGGCTGCCTTACGCTTCATCCAGTGCAGGGTTTCACTGTCGGCGCTCTCCGCAATTCCTTCGGGTTGCGTACAAAAACCGGTGGAAAACATTTCGGGTAAAACAAACAGATCAGCATCCGGCAGACAGCTTATCGCTTCGTCCGCCCTTGCTATATTGGCCTGTGGATTGGCCCATTCTATATTTCTCTGTAGAATTGTTATTTTCATTGTTTTTCATATTATAAGATCCACAAAGGTAACAAATATAATAAGATAGCAAGCATTTTATTACTAACTATTTCCTTTCACTCCCTTTTTTCTTACATGTTTTCATAAATATCCCCTATTTATTCCTCGATAAAAAAAGAGGAAGCGTCCTCTTCTGAGATTACGCTTCCTCCATCCATACTAATTAAATCTTAACTTTGCAGCCTGAAGACTACAGGAACAGTGTATTTCACCCTCACTGCTTTTCCTCTTTGCTTGCCGGGCTTCCATTTTGGCATGGAACTGATCACGCGGATTGCTTCCTTGTCCAGATACGGATCCACACTCTTCACCACTACCGGATTCAGGATCTCTCCATGAACACCCACAACGAACTGCACCACTACCCTTCCTTGAACTCCCTGCTCGGCACTGACGGTAGGATATTTGATGTTTTCACTCAGATACCTCATCAAATCAGCATTACCGTTACGAAATACCGGCATCTCTTCCACCACCACAAATTCCACATTTTCATCCACTACTTCTTCGGGTACTTCAATAGGGGTCGGTATAATTACCGGAGCATCCGTAGGGTCTGAAGCTGCAATATCGGTTTCTGTTTCCGTCGAGTTATTATCCACTATATTGAGTTCTTCCGGGTTGACGGCAGCCGGCGGAGGCGGTGGCGGCAGAGGTTTATCCTGATTATAGGTTACAGGAACTAATTCTTCAAAGAAATCCGGGTCACTGACTAAATCACTGATCGCGTAAGTTACATTACGTTCAGTCCATTCGAACGAAACAAACATAAACGACAGCGTCACAATGAGACCCATGAACAGCCAACGGGACTTACCCTTTTCAAGGTCGGCTCTTCGTGCTTTTTTCACTTCCATAACAAGTGTTTTTTAAATTAGACAATATGTGAGTAAAAATCTCAGTGTCCGCTTTTAAACTGGAAGTAAGATAGTAAAAATATAGATAAGTTAAAAGAAAAAGGAGTGTCTTATATTATTTTTTAATATAAAACACCCCAAATTCAATTCCGTTAAACAATTAATTAAAAATCAGCTGTTTATTTAGTTAATATTCAATTTTACGTTAACATATCCTGCTTACTCTACGGCAATGCCGGTTTCCGCCAATACAGACATCTTTTATCACAAGCTCACCATCTCCTGCAGAATACCTACCGCCGTCTCTACCGTTTCCACATTCTTGACTACCATACTACGCTTGCCGTTCTGCTCACGCAAATTGCAGTAACGCGGATTCTTGCTCATGTAATCAATCACCTTGCCAAAAGCCGCACTTTGATAATAAGGACTTTCCTGATTACTGATAAAGAACAAAGTCATTCGTCCGGCTTTCAAGAATACTTTTTCCACCCCCAACCGTTTAGCCAATCTGCGCAAAGGTACGATACGCAGAAGTTCCAGCCCTTCGGGAGGAACCTTTCCGAAACGGTCCTCCAACCGTGCCTTGAAAGCGAGCAGGTCCTTATCCAATTCCAATCCGTCCAGTTCACGATAAAGCAACATACGTTCGCTGCTGCTGGGGATATACTCATTGGGGAAAAGCAATTCCAAATCACTTTCCACCTGACATTCATCCACAAAGTTCTCGCCACTGATTTTCTCTTCTCCCGCTGCCTGCAACTCCTCTGCATAAAGATCGGCAAACTCATCCTCTTTCAACTCTTTCACCGCTTCGGCCAGTATCTTCTGATAAGTTTCATAACCCAAATCGGCAATGAAGCCACTCTGCTCCGCCCCCAGCATATTTCCTGCTCCACGGATATCCAAATCCTGCATGGCTATATGGATACCGCTGCCCAAATCACTGAAATTCTCAATGGCTTGAAGACGGCGCTTTGCCTCGGGAGTCAGTGAAGTCAATGGAGGCGCCAACAAATAACAGAATGCTTTTTTATTGCTTCTTCCCACACGTCCACGCATCTGGTGCAAATCACTCAAGCCAAAATTCTGCGCCTGGTTGATGATAATCGTATTGGCATTCGGTATATCAATGCCACTCTCGATAATGGTGGTTGCCAGCAGCACATCATAATCATAGTTCACAAAGTCGAAAATAATCTTCTCCAGCTTTTCGGGCTCCATCTGTCCATGACCTATGCAGACACGGCAATCGGGTATATTCCGCTTGATCATGGCTTCCAATTCTACCAGATTCTGTATGCGGTTATTGACAAAGAATACCTGTCCGTTACGACTCATTTCAAAATTGATCGCTTCCGTTATGATATCTTCATTAAAGGTATGCACCTCTGTCTGAATGGGATAACGGTTGGGAGGCGGAGTCTGAATGACAGAAAGATCACGGGCGCCCATTAACGAGAACTGCAAAGTACGGGGGATGGGGGTAGCGGTCATAGTGAGTGTATCCACATTCACTTTCATCTGACGCAACTTCTCTTTCACACTAACTCCGAACTTTTGTTCCTCATCAATGATCAGCAATCCTAAATCTTTGAACTTAACGCTTTTACCGATGATTTTATGTGTACCGACCAAAATATTTATTTTCCCATCCGCCAGTTCCTTCACTATTCTGGAAACATCTTTCGCACTGCGGGCACGGCTCAAATAATCCACCTTACATGGAAAATCTTTCAACCGTTCGCTGAAAGTCTGAAAGTGCTGATAGGCCAGCACCGTAGTGGGAACCAGCACAGCCACCTGTTTGTTATCAGCCACAGCCTTGAAAGCAGCACGAATAGCCACTTCAGTCTTTCCGAAACCCACATCACCACACACCAGACGGTCCATAGGACGGTCGCTCTCCATATCGGCTTTGGCATCCTGAGTCGCCTTCAACTGGTCGGGGGTATCCTCATAAATAAAGCTCGCCTCTAATTCATGTTGCATAAAACTGTCGGGACTATACGAGAATCCTTTTTCCTGTTTACGTTGCGAATACAGTCTGATCAGGTCACGGGCTATATCTTTGATTTTGCTCTTGGTACGCTCTTTCATTTTTTCCCACGCACCGGTCCCCAATTTGTTCAGGCGGGGAGTTTCTCCCTCCTTCCCTTTATACTTGGATATTTTATGCAGGGAATGAATGGAAACAAATACCACATCCTCATTCTGATAAATAAGTTTAATCACTTCCTGGGTAGTATTTCCATTCGGAATGCGTACCAATCCGCCAAAACGGCCTACACCATGATCTATATGTACCACAAAGTCACCCGGCTCAAACTGGCTCAACTCTTTTAAGGTCAATGCCACCTTACCGCTACGCGCCTTGTCACTACGAAGATTGTATTTATGGAAACGATCAAAAATCTGATGGTCTGTAAAAAAGCAGCTTTTCAATACATTATCTGTAAAGCCCTCATGTAAAGTCTTGTTGACCGGAATGAACGTAATATGATCGCCACGCTCCTCAAAGATATCTTTCAGACGCTTTGCCTGCTTCTCACTATCGGTACATATATATAAGGTGTAACCTCGTTTCTGATAATCAGTGAATGAAGTGCTTACCAAATCAAAATTCTTATGAAAAATAGGCTGGACCGTCGTATCGAAAGCCAACGTTGCCTGTGGAGTTCCTGTAGGTTTGTTACCAAATTCAATCCGTTTGAAATCCAAAGCCCGTACTGTAAATTCCGCCCCGTCTATCAGCTTCAGTTCCAAATTCATCAGTTCCGTCTTCTCTCCCTCGTATGCGGCAAGCGCCTGAGGAGAGAGTGCCTCCTCCCGTACTACCTGTATTCTTTCACGTACCCAAAGAAAGTCTTTCATTGCCAGAACTGTTTCCCGAGGAATGAATTCAAAGAAAGACACCCCGCTCTTGTCGGCGGCATTCGTCAGCTCGGGCACGATGGCAATGCTCTGTTTCTTCTCTTTCGAAAGCTGGTTTTCCACTTCAAAAGTACGGATGCTGTCTACCTCGTCACCAAAAAAGTCAATACGGTAAGGATACTCGGAAGCAAAAGAGAAGACGTCAATAATACTACCGCGTACAGCATATTGCCCCGGTTCATAAACATAATCCACATGCTCGAATCCGTAACCGGCCAGCACTTCCGTGATAAACTCTGTGTCCACATGCTCACCCACACCAAGTTTTAACGTCTTGTCCATCAGTACCTCTTGTGATACCACTTTCTCCGCCAACGCTTCGGGATAAGTCACCACACATAGCGGATCGCCTTTCTGTAAACGGCTCAGCACTTCCGTACGCAGGATCTCATTGGCTGCATCTTTCTGCCCATATTTAACAGCCCGACGATACGAGGATGGAAAGAACAAAATATGCTCATCACCGTTCACCTGTGTCAGGTCATGATAAAAGTAACCCGCTTCCTCCAAGTCACCCAGTACAAATACAAATGTCTGTTTATTCTCTCTAAGAAAGGAGGAAACAAATAAAGCTGCCGCAGAAGCATGTAATCCTCCCAGGAAAATAGTCCTCACTGAGGAATCTTCCAATAACGCAGCCAGTCCCTTAGTGTTAGGATGACCGGCATAAATACGTTGCAATTCCGAAATATCCATATCTTTTTTTAAGATGGGGACAAAATTAAAGAAATATCTGATTACTTCCTCCTTTTTTTGCCAACTATTCAAGATTTTCCTATTTTTGTACGCTAATATATAACCCCATGGAAACAAAAGCAATAAACACAAAATTGAAAGGACACGCACGTGTAGATGTAGCTGATGTGCTACGCGGACTGGCAGTGATGGGAATCATCATCCTGCACTCTATCGAACATTTTAATTTCTACTCATTTCCCGATACAGCCGGACAAAGTGCGTGGCTGAACTTCTCGGACAAAGCCATTTGGAACGGGTTATTCTTCATGTTCGGCGGAAAAGCATACGCCATATTCGCTTTACTTTTCGGTTTTAGCTTTTTTATTCAAGATGACAACCAACGCCTACGGGGCAATGATTTCCGTCTACGTTTTTGTTGGCGGTTAATTCTTCTTTTCCTGATAGGTAATATCAATGCCAGTTTTTTCACAGCGGAAGTGCTGGTCCTTTATTCTTTAGTAGGTTTCATCCTGCCACTGACTTGCCGGCTGAAAGACAAATGGATATTTGCATTGGCATGTCTGCTATTGATCCAGCCATTGCCACTTTATTATGTAATACGTGCCTGTCTCGATCCGGAATTTGTTACTCCGGCCATCCCCACCCGCAGCTTCTGGAATGCAACTTTTGCAGTGCAAAGCAATGGTAATTTTCTGGAAACCATCCGTGTCAATTTATGGGAAGGACAGTTGGCAAGCCTTGCCTGGGCTTGGGATCACGGACGGGTATTCCAAACAGCCGCCCTTTTCCTGCTCGGTATGCTGATAGGGCGCAAGGGACTTTTTTTGAAAGAGCACTTGAAGGTATGGAACAAGGTACTTGCAGGCTCACTCGTCGCATTTTTCCCTTTATATGGGTTGGGCAATATGCTACCGGACTTTATCACAAATAAATCCATTCTGACCCCTCTTTCACTAATCATCACCTCGCTTTCCAATTTTGCATTTATGCTGATTCTGGTATCCGGTGTCGTCTTCGCTTTTTACAAGACAAACTTACACGACGGATTAATGAAAATAACGCCATACGGAAAGATGAGCCTTACCAATTATATTACTCAAAGTATAGTAGGTTCCATGTTATACTACAACTGGGGATTTGCATTGCACAATCAGTTTGGCATCACAGCCAGCTGCCTGGCAGGAATAGTTTTCTTCATCTTGCAATTCTCTTTCTGCCGCTGGTGGATGAATCACCACTCTCACGGTCCGATGGAATATATATGGAAACGGGCAACCTGGCTGAAATAAGCCAAGAACCGAAGTCTGCCCGCATTTGTTTATAAAAGACATACAAATAGAACTTTAAAATATGCGCGAAGAAATCATAAAACTATTAGACCAATATCGGTTAAAAGAAGCATTATCCCAAATGACAGGATATGCCACCCATACTTCCGACTGGCAATTAAAGAATGAGCTAGAAGCCCTGCAAACGTCATACGACCTGATGCTGCAATATACTTCAAAAGGGATGAAAGATCCCAATAAGGTGGAAATATACCATAAAATGTTACGCACGGCATACGAACTGGCCGACCGTATCCATATAGCCGTACAGGCAACACAAAATTACGGAGCCTATTATGACACAATGCGCACTTTTGTCCAAAGCCCTCCTCACAGCTATGCCGAATTACAAATGCAACTGGAGGCGTATACAGAAGATATGGCTACAGCACCATTGATATATACCACCGAGGCCAAAATAAATGAAGAAATGGATGCCATGAGAAAACGTCACGAAACAGCCGTAGACGAATTATTTGAAAAAATATGGGTATCCACCCGGTGGAGTGAATCGGAATATGCTGAAGCGCAAACTTTGTTCAACTCACTATTGATCCAAGTCAACGACCTTTCCATAATGGTCAGCGCCGTTACCATGAGCCTGCTGCAAATATTCGACATCCGCAAGTTCATGTTTCTATTGAACGCCTATACCCATCAGGATACCATGCTGAATCAGCGGGCTATTGCAGGGATCGCACTAACATGCTACTATTATGAAAAGCGTATCCTTCAATACCCTGAAGCCGTGTCGCGCATAAATGAACTGAATGAAAATTCCGAGTTCATCAAAAACCTGCATCATATCCAGATTCAATTATTGCAATCTTCCCGTGAAACCCGAAAGATAGACAAGAAGATGCGTGAAGAAATCATTCCCGAAATGATGAAAAATCCCAAACTTAATTTGGAAGGACTGGATGAAGATGCCGAAGATCATAATCCGGAATGGGAAGAATGGATTGACCGTTCAGGCATTACCGATAAATTGCGCGAATTAGGTGAACTGCAAATGTCCGGGGCAGATGTGTATATGAGTACCTTTTCACAGCTGAAACAATTCCCGTTTTTCCGCAAAATTTCTCACTGGTTCTATCCTTTTGATCCCCAATATCAGGATATCGCCAAATTATCTCTCGGAAATGACGAACAAAAAATCTCTCTGCTCAACATTTTGATGAATTCGGATGTATTCTGCAATTCCGACAAATACTCTTTTTGTTTTACCATGTTACAAATGCCGGAAAGCCAAAGGAATCTCATGCAGCAACAATTGAACGGACAACATGAAGTTTCTGAAGAACTGAAAGAACGTTTAAAAGAGATGTCACAATCAAAAGCCCGCGCTGAATTCGTGAGCCGGCAATACATTCATGACCTCTACCGTTTCTTCAAATTATGGTCAAGAAGACATGAAATACATGACATTTTTGAGGACACTCTGGACTTATGGAATAAAGAAGCATTGTCTCAAGCCTTGTTACACAAAGAGTATATCAACAAACTGGCAGATTACCTATTCACACACGACGACTTGGCAGAAGCCGGAATTCTCTATGATAAATCAATTGAATTATACAATCGTAAAAATGCCGAATTATGGCAGAAAGCAGGTTTCATTTATCAGAAAATCGGTTCCTATAAAAAAGCGATAGATTATTACCTGCAATCAGATCTGCTGATCCCCGATAATACATGGAATAACCGCCATTTGGCACAATGTTATAGAAAAGAGGGAAACTACCCAAAAGCTTTGGAATATTATAACAAGGTGGAACAGGCACAGCCCGACAGTCTGAATCTGGCACTACAAATAGGACAATGCCTGATGGCACTGGAACGATATGATGAAGCACTGGCTTATTTCTTCAAAGTGGAGTATCTGGATAAAAAGCCACAGAATGCCCGACGCGCCATCGGATGGTGTTCCTTCATTACCGGCAACCATCAACAAGCCAAGAAATATTACGACTTGCTGATATCCGAGCCCAAGCCCATTATGGAAGACTGGATGAATGCAGGACATGTGTATTATATCCTGAATGAAACAGAAAAATCAATAGAATATTATCGCAAAGCCCAGGAACTATGCGACAGTCATGATGAGTTTGTCCGCCTTTACCAAATAGATAAGAAAGACTTGATAAAGCAAGGCGCCAATGAAGTAGACTTGTTTATACTTCCCGATGAATTAATTTAAAGGATTATAAGATAAATCTATTCGGGATAGAAGTTTGGTATAATTATATAAAACTTCTATCCTGACCGGATTCTCATCATCCAGACGATAATTGGCATGCACATTATAAGTGCTTAAACCATGATTCATACAATATCCGATATCATTAGGTAAGGCTGTTCTATTCCTCAACTGCCCAAGATTCAATAAAAAATAGAAGAAACTATCCACCCCATCATAATCAATCACATAAGCCTGTAAATTCAGATTCGCCTGATAGTTGATGTTATTATCATAATTATAATAAGTATGACAACTGGACACACTATCATTTGCCTCAGTAAAAACAGTCATCACCTCCTTCAACCGTCCCAACTGATCAAAAACATATTTTCCTTGCACTTTCTTCAAGAAACGATAATCGGAAGTAGCACGATAATCAGAATTGATAAAAATAGTATCTCCTTTATAATCATAGACAGTCTGTTTATCAGCTTCATAAACCTCCTCTCCTACCTTCAACATACAACGGGCCCTACTCTCCCTCGCCTTGCCTTTTCCTATTTGAAACGTAACATTGCAAAGCTTATTGCCGGTATTCAAACAATTCATCTGTCCGATGGTTATCTGGTCGCCCTCATACCTTACCGGGGTATCCCCATACTTTATAATTTTACCATCACGATCATATTCCAATTTCAAAACTTGTTCTTCCTCTCCCGTTAAATCGGTGACCTTAGTCACATATGTGTCAGCTTTTTTTTCTTTACAACCATCAGCAACAAACAAGAGAACTAACAAAGAAATATATTTTACAAATAACTTTATTTTCATAAGTCAAGTATCATCTCTATGCAAATAAAATAAAAAATATTAGAACTAAGTACAATTTGGAGCTTTTTAACTCAACTTCTTTACCCCCACTCTGTTTTAAACAGCAATTATAATAAGAAAGAAATATGGAATGGATTATACATCTTTTGAGACAGCATTCAGAACTGGCGATTTTTCTGACAATCGCCGCAGGCTTCTGGATTGGAAAAATGAAAATAAAACAATTCAGTTTGGGAATCGTCACCAGTGTATTGCTAGTAGGGGTATTAGTGGGACAGCTTAACATTACAATAGAAGAACCGGTGAAATCCGTGTTTTTTCTTTTATTCCTTTTTGCTATCGGATACAAAGTGGGACCACAATTCTTTCGCGGACTGAAAAAAGATGGTTTACCTCAAGTAGGATTCGCCGCGCTCATGTGTATAGGTTGTTTGATTATCACTTGGTTATTAGCTATCTTAATGGGATATAATGCCGGTGAAGCAGCCGGGTTACTGGCCGGAGCACAAACTATCTCTGCCGTCATAGGAGTAGCAGAAGATACCATAAACGGACTCAACATATCCTCTTCCCAAAAAAGTGATATGATTAATATCATTCCCGTGGCATATGCTGTAACTTACATTTTCGGTACGGCAGGCTCTGCCTGGGTCCTCTCTTCTTTAGGTCCTAAAATGTTGGGAGGATTAGAAAAAGTGAAAGCCGCTTGCAAAGAGTTGGAAACCCGGATGGGTACCAGTGAAGCAGACGAACCCGGATTTGAACAGGCACGCCGTCCGGTAGTTTTTCGCGCTTACCGCATAGAGAACGATTGGTTTGGCAACGGCAAGACCGTTGACCAGCTAGAATCCTATTTTATTTCACAAGGGAAAAGATTGTTTGTTGAAAGAATGCGACATGGATCTTCCATTGTCAATGATATTATTCCCGGACAATTATTACAAAAAGGAGACGAAGTGGTACTGAGCGGAAGAAGAGAATTCGCCATTGGTGAGGAAGACTGGATTGGAGAAGAAATCGTCGATCCCCAACTGCTTGATTTCCCTGTGGAAGTACTCCCTGTCATGATACACAAAAAGCCATATTCCAACCAAAAATTGGACTTCATACGCCGTCAAAGCTTTATGCACGGCGTCAGTATACGCCGTATCAAACGGGCAGGCATTGATATCCCTGTTTTCGCACAAACCACTATCGACTGCGGAGATACTCTGGAATTGGTCGGCCTGAAAAAAGAGGTGGAATCTGCTGCAAAAGAACTAGGATACATAGACCGCCCCACCAATGCCACAGATATGACATTTGTAGGACTCGGCATTTTACTGGGAGGTATCATCGGAGCACTTGCAATCCATATCGGCGGAGTACCTATTAGCCTGAGCACTAGTGGAGGAGCCTTGATAGCCGGATTAGTATTTGGCTGGTGGCGCAGCAAACGCCCTACCTTCGGACAAATACCGGAATCCTCTTTATGGGTGCTGAATAATGTAGGCTTGAATATGTTCATCGCCGTAGTCGGCATTTCTGCAGGACCCAGTTTTGTACAGGGACTAAAAGAAGTAGGTCCTATGTTGTTTATCATAGGTGCGTTGGCCACCTCCTTGCCTCTATTATTAGGGCTGATTCTAGCCAGATATGTATTCAAGTTCCATCCCGCCCTCTCTTTGGGATGCACGGCAGGAGCCCGTACTACCACTGCTGCATTGGGCGCCATACAAGAAGCAGTAGGCAGCGAAACACCTTCCTTAGGATACACCGTGACCTACGCCGTAGGAAATACACTACTCATCATATGGGGAGTGGTCATTGTATTATTAATCAACTAAAAAACTAAACTCATACATTATGGAATATTTAAGTGATAAAAGCAGCGTTGCCCGAATGGACAAGAATTTGGAAAAGATCAGTCCCTTCGAATTAAAAAACCGTTTGATTGAAATGGCAGATGAAAGTGTGAAGAAAATGGCGCACGTCATGCTGAATGCAGGCAGAGGTAATCCCAACTGGATTGCAACGGAGGCTCGTGAAGCATTCTTTGCCTTGGGCGGTTTTGGCATTGAAGAGTGTCGCCGGGTCATGGACATGCCCGAAGGCATTGCCGGTATTCCTCAAAAAACAGGCATAGCCCAACGTTTTGAGGAGTACCTGAAAAAGCATGAAGGAAATGCGGGGACAGATCTATTGAAACGTACCTATAATTATATGCTGATGGAACATGCAGCCGATCCGGACGAACTGGTACACGAATGGACCGAAAGTATTGTAGGCGACCAATATCCCATGCCTGACCGCATCTTGAAATATACAGAAATTCTAGTACAGGATTACCTGAATCAGGAAATGTGCAACGGGCAACCCCCGCAAGGTAAATTCGATTTATTCGCCACCGAAGGCGGAACAGCAGGGATGTGCTATGTATTCGACTCGCTGGAAGAAAATTTCCTGCTACACAAAGGAGATAGTATAGCATTGATGGTTCCTATCTTTACACCCTATATCGAGATACCCGAATTGACACGTTACGATTATGATGTGCTCAATATTCCTGCAAGTACTCTAAATGAAGAAGGACTTCATACCTGGCAATACAAAGTGGAAGATATCAATAAACTGCGAGACACGAAATACAAAGCCTTGTTTATTGTCAATCCGAGCAATCCACCCAGTTATCAGTTGAACAAAGAATGCGTAGATGCCCTGAAAGACGTAGTAACACGCTGGAATCCCAATCTGATGATTATAACAGATGATGTATATGGTACTTTTGTTCCCGGCTTCCGCAGCCTGATGGCTGATTTGCCACAGAACACAATTTGTGTCTACTCTTTCTCCAAATATTTCGGAGCGACCGGTTGGCGCCTTGCTGTAATTGCCTTACATGAGAAAAATGTATTCGACAGAATGATTGCCAATCTGCCCCGCAAACGAAAAAGCGAACTAACCAAACGGTATGGCAGCTTGAGTATGCAAGTAGAAAACATGAAATTCATTGACCGTATGGTAGCAGACAGCCGTCAAGTAGCCTTGAACCATACAGCAGGACTGTCCTTGCCACAACAAATGCAGATGTCACTCTTTGCTTCTTTTTCATTGCTGGACAAAGAAAATACATATCGTCATGCCATGCTTAATTTAATCCATACCCGTCTGAAAGCATTATGGGACAACACAGGGTTCATTCTCCCCGACGATCCACTAAGAGCCGGTTATTATTCAGAAATAGACATGCTGGTATGGGCCAAGAAATTTTACGGAGATGAATTCGTACAACATCTGCAGACAACTTATAATCCATTGGACGTAGTATTCCGTCTTGCCAATGAAACAGGCCTGGTCGTATTGAATGGTGGTGGATTCGACGGACCCGAATGGAGTGTACGTGTATCACTTGCCAACCTGAACGAGAAAGATTATATCAAAATCGGACTCAGTATCCGCAGAATTCTGAATGAATATGCTGACAAATGGAAATCTGAAAAGAAATAAAAAATTAAGAACGTCCGCCGTGAAGTCTGCTTGACCTAACCGGCGGATTTCTTTTTTATATAAAGGTTTTTTGGATTATTTATTCCAAACCTTATCCCTACTTTAAAATAAAATCCCTAGCTTTGCAGATCGAAAAAGGAATTAGATTATGAAGCATATACGGAGCACTTTTTTTCTTCTAACCACTTTATTTATAATGGCTTCATGTGGCGAAGACCGCAGTGGGGAATACTATGCATTAATTGGAGAGAATGTATGGATAGAACAAATAATGAAAGAGCATTATTTGTGGTATGACAGTATTCCGGCAATAAAGGAAACGGACTATTTTGCCGAACCGGAAGACTTCCTGCAAAAATTGGTTTATACCAAGGCACAAAACGGAAAAGGAGACCCGTATTCGTATATAGAAATAAAGGACGCTTCCGATGCGGCACGTTCCTACCTGCAACGTACTTCTACTTACGGATTTGATTTTGAATTAATGACCGATCCTACCGGAATCTCATCACACGTATTTGCCCGTATTTTATTCGTACTGCCCAATTCACCGGCCTCAGAAGCCGGATTGGAACGAGGGAACTGGATATCAGCCATTGGCAAAGAAGAACTGACCAACAATAATTACGGATATCTGATGGAAGGCGGCAATACAACTTTCGCCAGAGAAAGCTTGGTTTTTGATGAGGAAGGCAATTCCAGCTGGATTGCAACAGATACAGTCAAAGTAGCGGCATCACGCCCTGTAGAATTGAATCCGTTCTATATAGATACTGTATATGAGGTATCCGGAAAAAAAATAGCCTATATGGTCTACAATGAATTCAGTACAGGCCCCAATAACCAGGCAACAGATACAGAATACAGGGAACAGATGAAACAGATATTCGCCCGGTTCAAGGGACAGTCACCCGACGCTTTTATTCTGGACTTACGCTACAATCCCGGTGGTTATTTGAGTTGTGCCACAGATTTAGGAAGTTATCTGGCACCTGCGGCAGATCTAGGGAAAGTATTTTGCACAACTTTGTATAATGACATCAGTGACCCGCAAAAAATTGATTTCCCTCTCAATACAGGACTTGCTTCCGAAAACTTGAACTTAAGCAAGCTCTACGTACTGACAAGCAAATTTACTGCATCGGCCTCAGAAGCAGTCATAAATTGTCTCCGTCCATATATAGGTACAGAAAATGTAGTGGTAATAGGTGAAACGACTGTTGGCAAAAATGTAGCCATGGAACCATACCAAGATGAGCGTTACAACTTTATTTTATGGCCGGTTGTGGCATACGTTCTCAACTCGGCAGGACAAGCCAACTATGTAAATGGAATCACCCCCGATTTCACATTGAGCGAACGTAACCTCATCTCCCCTCTCTACCCACTGGGAGATACCAAAGAGTATTTATTGAAGAACACCATAGCTTATATTACGACAGGAAGTATGCCCGACCTGCCACAAACAGAAGAACAAGTATCAAAAGGAAAAATTATCTATAACTCACTGATTCGAAGAAGTATGAACGGCATACGGCTACGGTAGTCCGATTTATCCAGATACAACGCCCTATTTATTAAAGACCGTGTTTAATGCATTTTAAACATGGTCTTGTTTTTTTTGAAAAGAGAACTTATTAAAAACAAAACGGGCATAACAAATGTTATGTACCCAAATAACCATTAAAAACCTGACTTAACAATGAAAAAAGTATTTATTGCAGCAGCTTTGGCTGCCATGATTGTTTCCTGTGGCTCTAAAGGAAACAAAAGTGCTGAAATAATAGCCGAAAGTGAAAGTGACTCTATTTTCGCTGTGAACGACAGCACACTGGGTGAATTACAAACATATAGCTATGAAGGTATTCTGCCAGCTGCCGATGCCGAAGGTATCAACTATCAACTGACACTTCAGGAGGCAGGCCAAGACTCACTGGGCACATACAATCTGACGACCACTTATTTAGGAACAAAAGATGGTAACCAGGCATTTACCGACAGTGGTACAGTTGTAACTATTATTGGAATTCCTAATGACAGCACCGCTATCGTTTATCAATTAATTTCCGCTACTCCGGGACACGAAAAGACAAACTTTCTGGCAGAGGGTGACAGTGCACTGACAATGATTGGCAAGGACTTCAAGAAAGCTGTTTCTAAACTAAATTACACTTTAAAAAAGAAACTCTAATTAACCTGGCTGCAAAAAAATTCACTAAAGAACAGACTGTTAGTGAACAAAAACATAAGCTGGCCGTTGTATGAGAGAAACTAGACGAAAAACAATTAGTATTAACTTAAACAAAAACTTGACATGAAAAAATTAATTCCTATCCTACTGGCGGTCTTTGCCTTGGTATCTTGCGAGAAAGACCCGGACATGGACAAATTGGACAATGAGTATCTGGTATTCACCAGTCATGACACTAGTACTAAGTTCAATGACTTCAGTACTTATTATATCCCTGACAGCATCCTGATCATCGGTGACAAGAAAGACCCTGAATACTGGAAGGACGAGAATGCACAGATCATCATCAATGCATTCAAGACTAAGATGAACGCTGCCGGCTACACCGCAGCTAATAAAGACGACGCCGACCTCGGCCTACAGGTAAGCTACGTAGCAAGTACTTATTATTTCCACGGTTACTATAATGACGGACCCTGGTGGGGCTATTATCCCGGTTATTGGTATCCCGGCTACTGGGGCGGCAATTGGGGAGGTGGATGGTACTATCCCTATCCTATCACTTACAGCTATAGCACCGGTTCATTGCTGGCCGACATGATTAATTTAAAGAATGCTCCGGAAGGACAAAAAGAAAAATTAACTGTTGTCTGGAATGCATACATCAGCGGGTTACTGGGCGGAAGTGGCAGTTTGAATGTAAACCGTACAACGACTGCCATCAACCAAGCATTCACTCAGAGTCCTTATCTGAAAAAATAAACGTAAGTGAAACAAGTATTCATTTAAAATAAAAAGGAAATATGAAAACTATAAAATATTTAACTCTCAGACTGATGGCGGTAGCCGCTATCGCCATAGCCTTTGCCCTGCCGGCAAAAGCACAGGTAACTCCGTTTACCTATTTCAATGTAGACTGGCAGTTCAACGCTCCTATCAGCAATAACTTTGCAAACAAAGCAAGCGGTTGGGGTATGAACTTCGAAGGTGGATATTATATACTGCCGGATTTGTCAATCGGTGCCTTTATCAATTATCATACCAATAATGAGTATATTTCACGTCAGACACTACCAATCAGCAACTCGGCAGCCCTGACAACCGACCAGCAACATTCCGTATTTCAGTTGCCTTTCGGTTTCGCAACACACTATCGCTTCAGTGACGGTGCATGCCAACCTTATATCGGATTGAAGCTGGGTGCCAACTATACCAAAATGTCCAGTGACTTTTACATTTACGAAGTGAAAGACAACACTTGGGGTTTCTATGTATCACCAGAAGTCGGTGTGAATATCTACCCCTGGACAAACAGTATCGGCTTCCATCTGGCAGCATTCTACAGCTACTCTACCAACAAGGGAACCGTATTTAACTATGATATGGATAAATTAAACAATTTCGGTTTCCGCCTTGGTGTGGCATTCTAAAGATTTCTAAACTATTCTGTTAAATAGGGGGATTATCCGTGCGCCAGGCAGGGGTAATCCTCTTTTTTTAATTAATAAAATTAAATTCTGACGGGAGTGTTAATATAATAGTTACTTTTGTATGATATTTATTCAGCTAATACAAAAAATGTATGGAGAAATCCGATAGTATTATTATTATACCCACCTATAACGAAAAGGAAAATATAGAGAACATTATCCGGGCTGTATTCGGACTGGAAAAGTTCTTCCACATATTGATTATTGAAGATAACTCACCAGACGGCACGGCAACCATTGTCCGTAAACTGCAAACAGAATTCCCCGACCGTCTTTTCATGATTGAGCGTAAAGGTAAATTAGGACTGGGTACTGCTTACATTGCCGGATTCAAATGGGCGATAGAGCATCAATATGATTTTGTATTTGAAATGGATGCTGACTTCAGTCATAATCCGAATGACCTGCCAAGGCTGTATAACAAATGTGCCGTTGAAGGCTATGATGTAGCTATCGGTTCACGCTATGTCAGTGGTGTGAATGTAGTGAACTGGCCGATGGGGCGTGTGCTGATGTCCTACTTCGCCTCCAAATATGTACGGATTATCACAGGGTTACCCATACATGATACTACCGCCGGATTTAAATGCTATCGCCGTGAAGTCTTGGAAACAATCGGTCTGGATGGCATCCGTTTTAAAGGGTACGCATTCCAGATTGAAATGAAGTTCACTGCTTACAAGTGCGGATTCAAGATAGCCGAAGTTCCTGTGATTTTTGTCAATCGCGAATTAGGTACTTCAAAAATGAACGGAAGTATCTTCGGTGAAGCTGTATTAGGAGTCATTCAATTAAAACTGGGTAGCTGGTTCCGCAAATACCCGCAAAAGAAAACAGTATGAAACGTACATGGATAAAGAATGCACGGATTGTGAATGAAGGCAAGATTTTTCACGGTTCGATAGTGATTGAGAATGAAGTCATAGCTGAAGTGCTGGCAGAAGAAACAGTTCCCTCCCAGCCTTGTGGAGAAATAATAGATGCGAAAGGCTATTATCTGATGCCGGGAGTTATAGACGATCATGTACACTTCCGTGACCCGGGACTGACTCATAAAGCCGACATACATACTGAAAGCACAGCGGCGGCGGCAGGTGGCGTCACCAGTTTTATGGACATGCCCAACACCACTCCGCAAACTACGACCCTGGAAGCTTTGAATGCCAAGTTTGCGGATGCGGCAACCAAAAGCATCGTAAACTATTCATTCTATTTCGGAGCAACCAATACGAATGCGGATGTACTCCCCACACTAGATAAAAGCCGGGTATGCGGTGTTAAATTATTTATGGGAGCCAGCACGGGAAATATGTTGGTAGACCGCATGGAAGTACTTAGAAAAGTATTTGCCAATGCAGGTATGCTGATTGCAGCACATTGTGAAGAACAATCTATAATCAGTGCCAATACAACAGCCTTCAAAGAAAAATATGGAGAAGATCCTGATATAAAATATCATCCGCAGATACGTAGTGCGGAAGCATGTGCATATTCTTCCTCACTGGCCATCCGGCTGGCAAAAGAAAACAATGCCCGCCTGCACATCCTGCACATCAGCACCGCACAAGAACTGGATTTGCTTGAAGACAAACCCCTGAGTGAAAAAAAGATTACGGCGGAAGCTTGCGTGTCACATCTATACTTCTATGACAAAGATTATGAGACATTGAAAGGACGTATCAAGTGCAATCCGTCCATCAAAACTTCAGAAGACCGGAATGCTTTACGCAAAGCATTGTCTACCAATCTGATAGATGTAATAGGTACCGACCATGCCCCTCACTTACTGAAAGAAAAGGAAGGGGGAGCATTGAAAGCCGTATCGGGTATGCCGATGATACAGTTTTCATTAGTAGCTATCATGGAATTAGTACGCGAAGGCATATTAAGCATAGAGCAACTGGTTCAGAAAATGTGCCATGCACCGGCCGAACTTTATCATATTGAAAGACGAGGCTACATCCGTCCTGGTTATCAAGCCGACCTCGTATTGGTAAATCCGGATCATGAATGGACTGTAACTGCCGACTGCGTTTTAAGCAAATGCGGATGGACTCCGATGGAAGGACAGAAATTCCACACACGGGTAGAAAAAACATTCGTCAATGGTGATCTGGTTTACAGTGACAACAAGGTAGACCAAAGTCATCGCGGACAAGAATTAAGGTTTAAAAGATGATTGTAAATTACAAGATTCACGAAGTAAGCGAATACATTAACTGGATTTATTTTTTCCATGCATGGGGCTTTCAACCCAAGTTTGCCGCCATTGCGGACATACATGGATGTGATTCATGCCGGGCCATGTGGCTCACCGGTTTTGCGGAAGAAGACCGTCCGAAAGCCAGTGAAGCCATGCAGCTTTTCAAAGAGGCAAATCGGATGTTGAATGAACTGGATACAGCGTATCAGACCCACGGAGTGGTCAATATCATGGATGCCAATGCCGACGGAGATGATCTGCTGCTGAACAGCAAGCGTTTTCCGCTTTTGCGTCAACAAACAGCAAAATTGAAAGAAGATGACCCGTTTTTATGTCTGAGTGACTTTGTGCGTCCATTATCATCGGGTATCACAGACAAAATAGGAGCATTCGCCACTACGGTAGATGCAGAAATGGAGCGGCTCTATGCAGAAGACGATTACAAACGTATGTTAGTGCAAACATTGTCCGACAGACTGGCGGAAGCTACTGCCGAAAAACTACACGAAGATGTACGCAAAAAACTTTGGGGATATGCACCTGATGAAAACCTAAGCGTAAAAGACCTGCATAATGAAAAATATCAAGGGATACGTCCTGCCGTAGGTTATCCTTCCTTGCCCGACCAATCCGTCAATTTCCTATTAGACGAGTTGCTGGATATGAAGCAAATAGGAATTTCATTGACCGAGAATGGTATGATGAAGCCCCATGCCTCTGTATGCGGACTCATGTTTGCCCATCCGGCTTCCCGCTATTTCTCCATCGGAAAAATAGGTGAAGACCAATTGGCAGATTACGCCGCCCGCCGGGGCATGAGTATAGAAGAAACTAAAAAGTTTCTCGCCGCCAATCTATAAAAAACGAATAAATTATGATGCTGATAAAGTTATTTCTGTTTTTTCTACTGCTACTGATATTGCCCGATATGTATATATACAAGGCATATATACGCCGTGTTTCCCAAAAATGGACACATTGGGCTTATTGGCTTCCCAGTCTGTTTCTTTTATTGGGAATGACATTAGTCTTTTCTATACATGAGCCACGTCCGGATTCCATGCAGCGACTTAGCAATTTCTTATTGATTTTTCTTTGTTTCTCCGTACCCAAGGCACTTTTCGTCATTGTTATCCTGTTTATGAAGCTCCTATATATCATCTCCGGCAAAAAACTGTATGGAGGATATGTAGCAGGAGGATTGGCTTTAGCCTCGTTAATATATGTAATATATGGAGCAACCGAAGGAAAACAGCATTTTCAAATCAGGGAGGTAACCATCAGTTCCGATGAACTTCCCAGCGGCTTTGACGGCTACCGCATTGTACAAATATCTGATATCCATTCCGGCAGCTGGACTGGCAACGGTGCTGCTTTACAGAAGGCTGTAAACCTTATTAATGCACAACATGCCGACCTGGTACTTTTTACAGGTGACCTGGTCAATAACGTGGCAACGGAATTGGACGAATTTATCCCTATTCTAGAACAGATAAAAGGAAAAGACGGAGTGTATTCCGTTTTAGGCAACCATGACTATTCCCCTTATATAAAATGGGAAACGGAAGAAGCTCAAGAAGCCAACCTGAACAGCTTGAAATCCAAACAGGCTGCCATGGGATGGAAAATACTCAATAACGATCATGTCATTCTACATCATCATGGAGACAGTATAGCCCTGGCAGGTGTAGAGAACAGCGGAAATCCCCCATTTCCCAATTATGGAGATCTGCAGAAAGCATTAAAAGGAACGGAAGGAATGTATAAAATATTAATGAGCCATGACCCCACTCATTGGCACAGAGAAGTCTTGCCGGAAAGTGATGTACAGCTAATGCTTTCAGGCCACACCCATGAAATGCAGTTCAGCCTGTTTGGCTTCTCTCCTGCTAAATTCGTATATCCCGAACACAACGGTTTATACCAGGAAGGAAAACAATCCTTGTTTGTCAATATTGGTTTGGGCTACCTGATGTTCCCTATGCGCCTTGGAGCATGGCCGGAAATTACAGTAATCACGTTACATAAAATATAAAATAGTTTTTCTATCTTTGTACAACTAAAATTCAGACAAATGAAAGTACTATATATTTTATACCAACTATTCATAGCACTTCCCATTTTGCTGGTATTAACCATACTTACAGCAATAGTTACCATTATTGGTTCATGGATAGGCAATCCGCATTTTTGGGGATATTATCCGGGAAAAATATGGTCACAGCTTTTCTGCTATGTATTACTTATTCCTGTCAAGGTAGTAGGACATCCGGAAGTACTTAAAAAAACATCCTATGTGTTTGTAGCCAATCATCAAGGCTCTTTCGATATCTTCCTGATTTATGGTTTTCTGGGACGAAACTTTAAATGGATGATGAAAAAAAGTCTGCGCAAAATGCCTTTCGTCGGCAAAGCCTGTGAAGCTGCCGGACATATATTCGTTGATAAATCCGGTCCCAAGAAGGTAATAGAAACCATAGAACATGCCCGTCACGTACTACAGGATGGAACTTCTCTAGTGGTATTTCCCGAAGGTGCACGTACTTTTACCGGGCACATGGGATATTTTAAGAAAGGTGCTTTCCAACTGGCAGATGATTTGCAACTTCCCGTAGTACCACTCACTATTATCGGCTCCTTTAATATTCTTCCCCGTACCGGCGGTTTTGTATCCTGGCATCCTATGACATTAGTCGTACATAAGCCCATTTATCCGCAAAGCCAGGGAATGGAAAACATCAAAGCAACCATGGAAGAGGCTTACAGGGAAATTGAGAAAGACTTACCTGAAAAATATCAAGGAAAAATAGACAATCCAGACCAAGACAGATAAAAAAAGGCTCCTCATTAATGGGGAGCTTTTAATTTTTCCATATTCGAACGGGCTACTGTCACATAATCCTTTACCAAGGAGTTATTTTTAAATCGGTCAGGAGCCTCCTCTATAATTTCCTCAATCAAGGGAGTCATGACAGGATAAGGAAAATTGCTGCACAACATAATGAAAACACCCGGTCCCAATACATTATCATAATTCTTCTGGATAAACTCCTTAGCCAATGCATTCATTTCAGCAGCCAGTTTCTCACGTTCTCTCGTTATCTCACGTTGAATTTCATCCGGTGCTTTTCCATCCATAATCATACGGCTCTCCTGACGCTCCAACTCGTATGCCCTGTCATCCAAAGAAGTCTTTTTTCCCACAAAATCATACAGACGATCATTCAACGGAGTTCCGGTAACTACAATACGGGCATTATCGATACTGATGGATATTTTCCCTTTTTCAATGACAAAAGGCATGATGCTCTCATCATCCATATACAAGGATGCCATTGAAGTAGAATCGGTTATACCTTCCATCTTGAACATTCCATGAATTACCTCTGCCGAATCAATACTCAGCATCCGGTCTCCACTAGGAACTTTTACAAATAGCATTTTCCCATCCAGACGAGAAACAGAAGAACTACCTTCTATCTTATACTCACTGGCACATGAAGTAAAAGCCAATAAAGATACCACAGAGAAAAAAAGTTTATTCATGCTTATCTACGCCCCATTACTATTTTTCGCATACAAAGGTACAATCTATAATTCAGTGACAAAAATATTTTATTAAAATTTAAAACTAAATAGAAGATTATTACCGAGAAGGCAATTTATAGTGCAAAGTTCCCTCTTTTTTTCTATTTTTGTAACCGATATAAGGATAAAGAAATAACAATTAGTACACAACATGAAAAAATTCAAACTTTTATTGCTCGCATTGATGTGTGTAGCATTCTTGCCGTCGAAGGCAGACGAAGGTATGTGGCTGTTGCAACTGATGCAAGAGCAGCATTTGGCAGACCGCATGAAAGCACAAGGCTTACTGCTGGAAGCAGACGACATTTATAACCCGAACCGCGTTTCATTAAAAGATGCAGTAGGCATTTTCGGAGGAGGATGTACCGGTGAAATCATCTCACCGGACGGACTGATCCTGACCAACCACCACTGTGGCTACGGAGCGATACAGCAACATAGCTCGGTAGAACATGACTACCTGACTGACGGTTTTTGGGCAAAAAGCCGCAAAGAAGAGCTACCGACTCCGGGATTGAAGTTCAAATTTGTAGAACGCATTGTTGATGTCACAGATAAAGTAAACAATAAAGTAAAATCAGGCGAAGTAAAAGAAGAGGAAACCTTTGAATACGACTTCCTGAAAAAACTGGCCGACGAGGAACTGAAAGCCAGTGACCTGAACGGAAAAGCAGGTATCAGCGCACAAGCTCTGCCTTTCTATGCAGGCAATAAATTCTATCTGATTTATCTGAAAACCTACAGCGACGTACGCATGGTTGCCGCTCCGCCTTCATCCATCGGTAAATTCGGTGGTGAAACAGACAACTGGATGTGGCCCCGCCATACTTGCGACTTCTCCGTCTTCCGCATTTATGCGGATGCCAACGGCGAACCGGCAGAATATAATGAAAACAATGTTCCTCTGAAAGCCAAAAAGCATCTGGCTATCTCACTGAAAGGTATTAACGAGGGTGACTATGCCATGATTATGGGATTCCCCGGAAGCACCAACCGCTATCTGACTCAAAGTGAAGTGAAACAACGGATGCATTCCACCAACGAACCCCGTATCCGCATACGTGGTGTGCGTCAGGATGTACTGAAGAAAGAAATGGCTGCCAGTGACAAAGTACGTATCCAATACGCCAGCAAATATGCAGGTTCCAGCAACTATTGGAAAAACTCTATCGGCATGAATAAAGCCATTATCGACAACAAGGTATTGGAAACAAAAGCAGAACAGGAAGCCAAGTTCGCAGCATTTGCTAAAGCCAAAGGCAACACTGATTATGAAAAAGTAGTCAGCGAAATTGATGCCGCCATCGAAAAGAGTAATCCTATTCTTTATAACTACACCTGTTTCCGTGAAGTCTTTCAAGGAGGTATAGAATTCGGCACTCCTTATCTGATTCTGGACAAGCTGAAAGACGCAATCAAAAATAAAGATAAAGAAGCGATTAATAAAAATATTGAAACGCTGAAAAAAGTATATGCCTATATACATAACAAAGACTACGATCACGAAGTAGACCGCAAAGTGGCCAAAGCTCTGTTGCCCCTGTATGCCGAAATGGTTCCTGCCGATGCTTTACCTGCCTTCTATACTACCATCCAGAAGGATTTTAAAGGTAACTATGACGCATACGTAGACCATTGTTATGACAATTCCATCTTCTCCAACGAAGCGAATTTCAATAAATTCATCAAGAAACCTACCGTGAAAGCCATAGAAAAAGATCCTATGACTGCATACGTACGGGCTAAATATGACTTGATGGACAAGCTGGGAAACGAACTGGCAGAATCGATGAAAGGCATGGATTTATTACACAAAACTTATGTACGCGGCCTGTGTGAAATGTATTCACCGGAACCCAAAGCTCCGGATGCCAACTTCACCATCCGTCTGACATACGGCAATGTGAAATCATACAATCCCAAAGACGGCGTACACTATAAATACTACACTACGCTGAAAGGTGTCATGGAAAAAGAGGATCCTACCAATCCGGAATTTGTTGTTCCCGCCAAACTGAAAGAATTGTATGAAGCAAAAGATTTTGGACGTTATGCATTGCCCAACGGTGATATGCCTGCTTGTTTCCTGACTACCAATGATATTACCGGCGGTAATTCAGGTTCTCCCGTCATCAACGGTAACGGCGAACTCATCGGTGCCGCTTTTGACGGCAACTGGGAATCACTGAGTGGTGACATTAATTTCGACAACAACTTACAGCGTTGTATCGCAGTGGATATACGTTATGTATTATTCATCATCGACAAATTGGGCGGATGCAAACACTTGATTGACGAAATGACTATTGTTGAATAATGAAAAAGATACTATTACTCTCGCTATTTACTTTCACAACCCTTGCCGGCCATGCCGACGAGGGGATGTGGATGCTGACTGATCTGAAAGAACAGAATGCGGCCACCATGTATGATATGGGACTGGATATCAGCATTGATAAAGTATATTGTCCGGACAGCATCAGCCTGAAGGATGCTGTAGTGCATTTCGGAGGTGGTTGTACCGGTGAAATCATTTCTGCCGAAGGTCTTGTGCTGACCAATCATCATTGCGGTTACAGCTATATCCAGCAACACAGTTCGGTAGAACACGACTATCTGACTGACGGCTTCTGGGCTATGAGCCGCAAAGAAGAACTTCCCTGCAAGGGGCTGACTGTCACCTTCATAGACAGAATTCTGGACGTCACTCCTTATGTAAAGGAACAACTGGCCAAAGATGAGGACCCGGAAGGATTGAACTACCTGTCCCCCTCCTATCTGAGCAAAGTAGCCAAACGTTTTGCCGAACAAGAAAATATAGAGATCACTCCGTTCACCGCTTTGGAACTAAAGCCTTTCTACGGAGCCAACCGCTATTACTTGTTTATAAAGACCATCTATAAAGACGTCCGTATGGTAGGCGCTCCTCCTTCTTCCATCGGAAAGTTCGGAGCTGACACCGATAACTGGATGTGGCCCCGTCACTGTGGCGATTTCTCCATGTTCCGCATTTATGCAACACCCGACGGTAAACCTGCTGACTATAACGAAAGCAATGTACCCTTGAAGGTGAAAAAACATCTGACCATCAACCTGGGAGGAATCAAAGAGGGAGACTTCACTTTCGTAATGGGATTTCCCGGACGCAACTGGCGATACATGATTTCGGACGAAGTGGAAGAACGTATGCAGACTACCAACTTCATGCGTAAGACCGTCCGCACCGTACGATTGAATAATCTGCTGGAAGAGATGCTGAAAAGTGATAAAGTACGCATCCAGTATGCCAGCAAATACGCCTCGTCAGCCAATTACTGGAAGAATGCTATCGGTATGAACGAAGGACTGGTTCAGCTGAAAGTACTTGATACGAAAAAGAAACAACAGGAAAAGCTTCTGGCTTACGGACGTGAGACGGGTACTGACGCCTACCAGAAAGCCTTCGATGCTATCCGAGAAATCGTGAGCAAACGCCGGGATGCCGTATATCATCAGCAAGCCATTTACGAAGTTTGCAAACTGGGAACGGAATTCTATAAGATTCCTTCCACAGACAAAGTCCTGCAAGCATTGGAAAAAGGATATAAAGTACCTCATGCTACTAAAGAAATCAATCCGCTGGATCATGCATTAAGCACACTGATCAAACAAGCCGATAAATTTTTCAATAAAGACTATAATCCCGAAATAGACCGTAAAGTTTCCAAAGCTTTGCTGAAGACTTACGCAGAATTAATTCCGGCCGAACAGCGCATCAGCATCTTTAAAGTAATAGACAAAGAATTCAAAGGAAACATTGACGCCTTTGTCGATGCTTGTTTTGATACATCCATCTTCCGAAGCCGTGAAGCCTTTGACAACTTTGTGGCAAAGCCGGATGCCAAGACATTGGAAAATGACCTGATGGTGCAATATGCCAAATCAGTAGACCAAGGTTATGCAGATACCGATGCAGCCATGAAAGCCGAAACCGATGCTTATAATCTGGCCCATAAAACCTGGGTAGAGGGTATGATGAAGCTGAAACAGCATGAAGGCACTCCTATTTATCCGGATGCCAACTCCACGTTACGTCTCACTTATGGTAAAGTAGGTTCATACAGCCCCAAAGACGGTATGGAATACAACTATTACACCACGTTGAAAGGAGTAATGGAAAAAGAGGATCCGAACAACTATGAATTCGTGGTTCCGGCCAAACTGAAGGACTTGTATAACAAGAAAGACTTCGGGCGCTATGCCATGAAAAATGGTGAAATGCCCATCTGTTTTGTTACAGGAACAGACAATACAGGAGGTAATTCCGGCTCCCCCGTTTTCAATAACAAAGGGGAATTGATCGGTACCGGCTTTGACCGCAACTACGAAGGACTGACCGGTGACATTGCTTACAATTCCCAGTTACAACGTGCAGCCTGTGTGGATATCCGCTATACCTTATTTATTATTGATAAGTTTGCAGGAGCGAAACACTTGGTAGATGAAATGACCATTGTGGAATAACAATACCGGACAACTATTTTTTAGAACGCGGACCACACGTAACAAGTGTCGTCCGCGTTCTCCTATTTTTCACAAGATAAGCCTCTATAAACGCGGACAAAAAATGACACTGGTTCCTTAACGTTTTTCCTTCTCCAACTCCTGCGGAATACGGAAAGCCGTATAAAGTTCCAGGACAGCGGCAATGGAAAGACAAACAATCCATTCGTTACGTTTCATGGTAAACATCAATACTCCTGTAAAGACCAGTGCGACAGCCCCGAAAATCTGCTGTCTACGCAAACGCTTGATGATAAAATTCCTTCCATCATAACGATTCCCCATGACCTGCACATAGCCGAACATCACAGCACCCAGCGTATACAGATAAGGCGCAAGCTCCCACCGGGTGATTTGCAACACCGCACCTGCCAGCAGCAGGACTGCCCCTGCCATCGAAATTATATTATAAGATTTACTCATTCTTCAAACACAAAAATATCCTCGTCGGACTTCTTCATCAAATACTTCTCGCGTGCTATTTTCTCCAAAGCCTCAGGATTCGTGGTCAGTTCCTTCAGTTTCTCCGTATCTTCCTCATATTGCTTTCTATATTTCTCTATCTCACTATTCAGCGCACTGATCTCACTGCGATGCTTTACCCGCTGAATCAAGCTGTTCTCATCCAGAAAACCAATAACTACAATAAAGATCAGCACCGTAATCATATACTTATGGCGCCGGATGTAGTTCCAAATAGTCAGCAATTTGCTCATACAAAGAATCCCTTTTTTGATTTTTGCAAAGATAGAAATATTTCAAGCAATCCTACCCATAAAAACGGATAATTTATGTACTTTTGCAGAACTCATATTAGAAAAAAGAACTCCGCTTATGGAAAATTATATCGTATCGGCACGAAAATACCGTCCCGCTACATTCGAATCGGTTGTAGGGCAACACGCGTTGACCATCACCTTAAAAAATGCTATTGCCACCGGCAAGCTGGCACATGCCTACCTGTTCTGCGGACCGCGTGGAGTGGGAAAAACAACGTGTGCACGTATCTTTGCCAAGACCATCAATTGCCAGACCCCCACTGCCGAAGGAGAAGCCTGCAATCAGTGTGAGTCTTGTCTGGCATTCAACGAACAGCGTTCTTACAACATACATGAGCTGGATGCCGCCAGCAACAACTCGGTAGAAGATATCCGTTCGCTGATTGAGCAGGTACGTATCCCGCCACAAATCGGCAAGTACAAGGTATATATCATTGATGAGGTCCATATGTTGTCGCAAGCCGCCTTCAATGCTTTTCTGAAAACATTGGAAGAACCGCCTCATCATGCCATCTTCATCCTTGCCACAACGGAAAAGCATAAGATACTGCCGACTATTCTGAGCCGTTGCCAGATTTATGACTTCAACCGCATCGGCATCAAAGACACTATCGACCATCTGCAATACGTTGCCAAACTGGAACATATCAACGCCGAACCCGAAGCCCTGACTGTCATCGCACAGAAAGCCGACGGCGGTATGCGCGATGCTCTTTCCATCTTCGACCAGGTAGTCAGCTTCACAGGTGGGAACATCACTTATAAAAGTGTGATTGAAAACCTGAATGTCTTGGATTACGAATATTATTTCAAGCTGACCGATTTGTTGCTTGAAAACAAAGTTCCCGAATCCATGCTGCTTTTTAACGACGTATTGAAAAAAGGATTTGACGGCAGTCATTTCATCACCGGACTATCCTCTCATTTCCGGGATTTGCTGGTGAGCAAGGACCCTTCCACCCTGCAATTGCTGGAAGTAGGCGCCGGTATCCGCGACCGCTATAAAGAACAAGCACAAAAATGCGACCAGAAATTCCTGTACCGTGCCATGAAGCTATGCAATGATTGTGACCTGAACTATCGTGCAAGCAAAAACAAACGTCTGCTGGTAGAACTGACACTGATTCAATGCGCCCAACTCACTCTGCCCGACGCCGACGATGTAAGTGGTGGGCGTGGCCCTAAGAAGATATTAAAACCCCTATTTACGCAGCAAGCGGCTTCCACAGCCGCCACGCAGTCACAGCCTCAGGCTAAAACTGCCGCTGCACAGACCGCAGCAACCGCCGCTCCTCAGCCACAGGGTACAAGTACAGCCGGCAGTATGAACGCAAGCCGTCCAAGCCCGCTGCCTCAGACCAGAGAAGAGAAAAAAATCCCGGTGTTCAAGGCGGGCTCACTCGGTATATCCCTGCGCCGTCCTTTGCACGAACAGCAAGCCGCGGAGAAGCAAGAAGCAAAAGCGGCAAGCACCGCTGCCCAAAACGATGCCACATACGAAGATTATATTTTCAATGAAAAAGATCTGGACTATTACTGGCGTGAATTTGCAGCCGCCCTGCCCAAGGAAGAGAAGGCTAACTCCGCACGAATGATGAACATGCATCCGCATTTGTTGAATGACACGACTTTTGAAGTGACAGTAGACAATGATATGGTGGAAAAATATATGGTACAATTGATACCATCGGTTCAGAATCACTTACGCGAACGTCTGCACAACCGGAAAATCACCATGACGGTACGTGTCAGTGCCCCTACCGAGAACATCCGTGCTTACAGCCACGTGGAACGTTTCCAGATGATGAGCAAGAAAAACCCGAATCTGCTGAAATTAAAAGAAGCACTGGGATTGGAGTTATCATAAAACCTATTAAAATAAAAAAACACCGGGAAATCCTTCAAATCCTTCATATTTACACAATACATTGTTTTTCAATGTGTTGTTGTGAAGGATTTTGAAAGGGATCCTTCATAAATGATTCATTGAGCGTAAGCGTTTCCGCAATTCTATCTTGTCGCCCTTTTTTTGTTCTTATATCTCTGCCGGGTAAATGTTCTTTTTTAATATTATCATCAATTCGAAAGGAAGTTGTCATTCCGCATTGCGAAGAAAGGAACTTGAGAGTAAATCTAAATCTTTCTAAATGTCTTTTACTATCTCAATTATTGGGTGTATATTTAGGTGTAGAATTTCAAACGCAGCCAATTATGAATATCAAGCGTAACATCATTCTGGCATTGGAGAATCGGAAAAAGAACGTGTGCCAATCGTAGAGAACGTACCTATATCCGTATGTGTGTCATCTTTGCCAGCCACGCCCCAGTTTACAACGGGCTACCGGATTGACAGAGCCAAATGAGATGCAGACAAGCAACGGGTAAAGAACGGATCTACCAAGAAGCTAAAGCAAAGCGCATCAGAAACCAATACGAATTTGCTGATATATGATACTGAAATTCAGAATGTTTCCAAGGAAATTGAGGTACAGAAAGCCATGCCAACTCCCCAACAGCTGAAAGATGCTTCAACATGAAGATGAAAGATACCAATGAAAAACAGCCGGAAGAAACCGACCAGCAGAGCTATACGGACAGCCAACCGGAAACAGAAACGGATGCAACAACAGCCAAACTACCCGAATATTTCAGCATGAAACTGCTTCCCCTCATTCATGAAGTTTATGCAGGGGAAAACTATCAGATGCAACGGAAAATCTATTTCGAAGAGCATAGACGAAGATTTGAAACAAAGAATGATACATTCAAAATTAAGCGAAATCCGGTTGATGAGAACACATTGGTGCTGACTATAAACCGACAGCTGATAGGTGAATGGTTAAAGAAGCAATGGGAAAAATTAAGGCAAGGTTTGCAACAAGCGGTAGAAGAGTCAAGAAAAAGTAGAAGATTAAAGTTATAATTCCGTTCAATATAAAACAAGATATCAATTAAATGATTATTTTTACATTTGAATAGAGACAACTCTATGCCAAAATATGAAAAACAAAGAAACGTTATGTTCATCTTGTTACTTAGATGCAGCATATTGGCTCGCGTTTCTCATCATCCATTTAACCACTCGAATAGAGCCAATAGAGTATGATACAAATATGAACAAACTGTTTATACCTTTCATGGTGATTGTTTGCTTGCTCTTAACGGCTTGCGACAAGGATGATGCTTTACCTGGCAGACCAATGATGTGGTCGTATGAAATCCTTACGCCCGACAATGTCAAGTTCTTGGATTCCAGTACAGAAGATCCCCCTAAGTATTCTTTCAAGGCAAACAGCAAGGAAGGCAATATAATAATGACTTGTGAAAACTTCAATGCACTTAATCCCATCTCAGGTAATTCTTATACATACGATTGCGGATGGGCAACGCTTAGGATAGAAGCCAATCAAGTGAAAATCCATTTCCCTCCGTCTGTTTCGGATTCTCCGGATGCATACGAAGAGATTCGGATTTCGGCAAATGACGGGGAAAGAACAGCTTATACAACCATCTGTTTATCCAGAATCTTTAAAGATAATGGACAACCAGACCCAGAACCGGAGGCTTTGCCGGAAGAAGCTAAGTTCAAGATGATTATGGCAGAATTTACTCCCTTGATGCATATTGAAAGTCTGTTGCCATCACCCCTCGATTTGATAACATTTCGAATAACGGACATAAACGGTCATTATATGCCTACAGTTTTTCCTAAGTTTACAAACTATTACGATTCTATTGTGTGGAGTGCAGATCATTTTCCTCACACGTTCAAAATCTATGAACATAATGTTACAGCAGAAGGAGAAGAAAAGATTCTTTCTAAACAATGGAGTTCACACTTTTTCAAGAGTGGTACTGTAAAAAGCCGTCTTAAAGGCTACCGTCATGGAAAAGTGGAATATGAGACTTCGCTCAATACAACGCTTTATAATCGCGACTTCTTAGGACTTGAATGGGGTACGATTGTCTTACAGAATCCTCAGAATCTAACAGCCTATTGCCTATTGGATAGAGATTTTGAATATCAGGTATACGACATTGTTGCAAAGAACGACGCTCCTTATTCCCAAATTATCCCGGTAAATCATAAATCGCTATCAGATGCAGATTTTCCGCCAACAACAGAAAAAGCCATCAAGACACTGATGGAAAACAATTTTGGCAAGGGACAAGATGCCAAAGAGAAAGAAAACTTATTCAAATGCCTGCCTGAGAAAGGTGTGAAAGCTGAATTGTATTGGGAAAATCCAACCACTCATATGTTGATGTTGCATCAACTTTCTGACGGCACTGACGAGTTAGTACAAGAAAGATATTATTTGCATATAGAACCTAAATAACAATTCTATGAATAAAATAATTATCACATTCCTGTTTTTAGTCGGAATAACAGCATCATCTTGTACAACCTCTAAAAGTGTCGTATCGCAAAATGTTGATTTGTCAAAATATGAATATGCTTCAATTATCAACAATGACACTTATCATATTCCGGCTCAATTGATGGAATACGAGATACAATTGTTTGATGCCGTAGAAGGCTCCCGTCTTAAGTTAATCAATGATATGCGTATAAACGAGTTGACTGCTACACAACAGTCAAAACTGCTTATGGTAAAATATGGGGTAGATGTTTTAGAAGAAAAATCCATTGTAACTGTAAATTTCATAGATTACCTCACCGGCCGCCCGATAGCTTCATGTCGCGGTGCATACACCACCTTAGGATTCAGCGTATCCGCAGACATCAGAAGTGCTATAAAACGCGTTGCCAAACAAATTGCAGAAACATTTCCCTAGTAATTACCCCTTAAATAACTAAAGGTTGCCTATGTAATGCATCCGCATATATACAAAGGCAACCTTTAATATATCTTTTCATTCTAATATAGAATATTATCTTTTTCAAAATGAGGCTACAAATCCAAACACTATTTTGTTTCTCAAATAACACAAAAAGACCCAGCTTTACATTATTGAGTATAAAACCGAGCATTTGTTTTGCTATTTACTGATTCTCAGCCTTTATCGCGGAGAGACGGGCTCTCGAACCTACATATTCAAGAAATATCATAAAATTGCAAATCATTAATAATCAAGCACTATTTGGAGTACATAGTAAATCTAAATCTTTCTGAATATCTTTTGCTATTCCAAATATTGGGTGTATATTTGGGTGTAGAATTTCAAACACACCCAATTATGAATATCAAACGAAACATCATTTTTGCATTGGAAAGCCGGAAGAAGAACGGTGTGCCAATCGTGGAGAACGTGCCTATCCGTATGCGTGTCATATACGCAAGTCAGCGCATTGAGTTTACAACGGGTTACCGCATTGATGTAGCCAAGTGGGATGCTGACAAGCAGCGAGTGAAGAACGGGTGTACCAACAAACTAAAGCAAAGTGCATCTGAAATCAATGCCGATCTGCTGAAATACTATACCGAAATTCAAAACGTGTTCAAGGAATTTGAGGTACAGGAAGCCATGCCCACTACCCAACAGCTAAAGGACGCATTCAACCTGCGGATGAAAGATACAAGTGAAGACCAGGAAGACGTAAAGATAAGTTTTTGGGAGGTATTCGATGAATTTGTAAAAGAATGCGGCAACCAGAATAACTGGACTGAATCCACATACGAAAAGTTTGCAGCCGTTAAAAATCACCTCAAGGAGTTCAAGGAAGATTTAACCTTTGAATATTTCAATGAATTCGGACTGAACGAATATGTCAATTTCCTGCGCGACAAAAAGGATATGAGGAACAGTACCATCGGTAAACAAATGGGATTCCTCAAATGGTTCCTGCGGTGGAGCTTCAAGAAAGACTATCACCAGAATATAGCATACGATACGTTCAAACCGAAATTGAAAACCACCCCCAAGAAGGTAATCTTCCTGACATGGGAAGAACTGAACAGACTTAAAGACTATCAGATACCCAAAGACAAACAGTATCTGGAACGTGTCCGGGATGTTTTCCTGTTCTGTTGCTTTACCAGTCTGCGTTATTCAGATGTTCGCAACCTAAAGAGAAGTGATGTCAAGTCCGACCATATAGAAGTCACCACCGTTAAAACGGCAGATAGTCTGAGTATTGAACTGAACAAGTACAGTAAAGCCATACTTGAAAAATACAAGGACATCCATTTTGAAAACCACATGGTATTGCCTGTTATCAGCAATCAGAAAATGAATGATTATCTGAAAGAACTGGGAGAACTGGCAGAAATTAACGAACCTATACGTGAAACCTACTATAAAGGGAATGAGCGCATAGATGAAGTTACCCCGAAATACGCATTGCTCAGTACTCATGCAGGAAGAAGAACATTCATCTGTAATGCGCTGGCTCTAGGTATTCCGGCACAGGTTGTAATGAAATGGACAGGACACAGTGATTATAAAGCCATGAAGCCCTACATTGACATAGCCGATGATATTAAGGCTAATGCAATGAACAAGTTTAACCAACTATAAAAGTATCAGTCTGTTTCACAGATTATCCATTATTAGAGTTATCTTTGTTAAGTAATAGTTAGTAATATGGAAAATAACAACGAACATAATATAAAGAAAGGTCATTTTGATGCCTTTGTCCATGCTGTCGGTTCGGAAATAGAACAGGCACAAGTCCGGCTCATTACCGCAGCCAATGCCCAGATGTTGTTCCATTACTGGAAAATGGGCAATTATATACTGTACCACCAAAACCTGCATGGCTGGGGTGGTAAAATTATCAAGAAGTTGGCACAGGCAATCAGATTCAATTATCCTGAAAAGAAGGGATATTCGGAGCGTAATCTTACTTATATGTGCCAGTTTGCCCGTTTATATCCGTTAAATGTACTTCGTAGTTTTATTGAAACAGATTCAATACTGTCAGTCCCTAATATTCAAAACATTACTAATGAAGTCCTTAAACTCAACAGCGGGCAATTTACGCAGGAGCTTACTGCGCAAATACAATCAGCTGATAATCAATCTTTAGAAATTACGCAGGAGGTTCCTGCGCAATTTCAGAATGTAGAAAAAACAGTAGCAACCATCTATAAAATAAAAATAGAGGATATAGAAGATTTATTCTTGGCGTCACCGATTGCAAGAATAAATTGGGCAAGCCATATGGTCATACTCAATAATCCGCTACCATTAGGTGTAAGGTATTGGTATATGAAACAATCTGTAGAAATGGGTTGGAGCAGTAATGTGCTGAAAATGCAGATTGAAAGTAATCTGTATGACAGACAAATCAAGAGTAACAAGGTAAACAACTTCACTGCCACACTTCCGGCACCTCAAAGCGATCTTGCCAATTATCTGTTAAAAGACCCGTATATCTTTGACTTGGCAGGAGCAAAGGAAAAGGCTGACGAAAGGGATATAGAAGAACAGTTGGTAAAGCATGTAACCCATTACTTGCTGGAAATGGGTAACGGCTTTGCTTTTGTTGCCAGACAAAAACATTTCCAGATTGGGGACAGTGACTTTTTCGCCGACCTGATTCTATATAATATCAAGCTCCACGCCTATGTCGTCGTGGAATTGAAAGCAACGCCATTCAAACCGGAATATGCAGGGCAGTTAAATTTCTATATCAATGTTGTAGATGATAAACTGAGGGGAGAAAATGATAACAAGACCATCGGTCTTTTGCTGTGCAGGGGTAAGGATGAGGTCGTGGCACAATATGCCTTGGCTGGATATGACCAGCCGATAGGTATCAGCGACTATCAATTGAGCAAGGCAGTACCCGAAAATCTGAAATCTGCCCTACCGAGTATAGAAGAAGTGGAAGAAGAACTGACCTTATTCCTTGACAAGGACAAGAACCCATAATATAAAGTATATGGCAGGAAAGATACAGACGATGATTCCCCAATATGGAGAACTTAACAGAATATACAGAGACTATATAGATAATTACGCTTTTTCTTTTGACAGGCAGAAATTCATATCGGATTTCTATCAGGAGTATAATGACATGAAATCCTTTGAAGCCGCTATCCTTGAACTGGTGCTTGACAAGCAAAAAGAGCAATACACCTTGATACTCAACAGTCTGAAAACTGAAATAGAAAAGAGCATACAGGCTTATGAGATACGCCCGTTAAGTGACAGAGCCATAGAACGTGCTTGCTATCAGCACATGGAAAGGTATTCTCAGGAAATTGAAGCCCAGCTGGATGTTACAAGAAGTCTGAGCAAGCCGCTGAATGAAGCCAACAACAGGTATGATTCCATTGGTTACAGGGAGCATACAGCCGAAGAGGAAAAACAGGCAGAGAAAGAATATGAACGCTGCAAGGCTGAATATGACAGGGAAAAAGCCAAACTGAACAAACTCTATGACCAGCAAAAGGCTACAAGAACAGAGGCATTCCAATATATGAAGAACTGTTGTGCGGACATATACCGTCAAAGCTGCCTTTTTCTGGATATATTGAAGAAATACATTCCTGACGGAAAGCAAGAGAATAAATCAAGCGAGCCAATCAGTCAGCAGGAAACGACAGAAGAACAACAGGAATATTTCAGCATGAAATTACTTTCGCTCATTCATGAGGTGTGCGAAGGAGAACAGTTCGAAGAAATTTCCGCACCAGATTTCTATGCCAATATGAATCTTCACCCCTGCAACTGTAAGCTGAAAATAAAACCGAGAGAGAAAATACGTGTATGCTATCTGATATTCCTGATGAGCGAGAAACTCTCCAAACAGGACAGGGACAAATGGAAAGACAGAATACTGAAACTGCTGGATATTGACGACAGCTACTACAAATCCAAGTACAAGGAGCCTGTTTCAGATTTCCCCAGTGACAGCAACCAAAATTTCGCCAAGGAAATGGAACATATATTCAGATAATCCGTGATATATCCTGATACTTTACGAAAGTTCCACTTTTACCACTCAAAATAATTTTTGAGTGGTATTTTTGTTTTCTGATATTCAATAAGATACAATGATATTCAGTTTGTACCGTCCCCATCCTTACCACTCATAACCCTACCTAATTTTGCATCGTTCGAGAACAGAAATAACAGCCAGTGCGCAGGGCTGATTGTTTAACGACTAAATAGATTGGACGATGACAAATATCCAAGAATTATTATCAAAACCCGTCTGGCAAATGACAGGCGAAGAATTCATATTCCTGAGTAAGCACGCTTCAGGTCAGGCCGAAGCATTGCCGCAACCCGTTACAGACACGGAAAAGAAGTATGTGTACGGAATACTCGGTATAGCCAAACTGTTCGGGTGCAGTCTGCCCACTGCCAACCGCATAAAGAAAAGCGGTAAGATAGACAAGGCGATTACCCAGATAGGGCGCAAGATTATAGTTGATGCAGAACTGGCTCTTGAACTTGCCGGAAAGAAAACAGGAGGACGGAAATAATGGGAGGTATGCTTATGGACTATATGAGAGAAATAAAGGAAATATCTGCAGAACAGGCGATAATCCTTTGGCAAGCCTCACGTCTGAGCCTATCGAAAATCTATGAGAAAGCACCTGAGATTTTAAAAGTGCAAGGTTCGGTCATTGGCACACTGGGCAATTTCAGTGCATCCATAGGCAAAGCCAAAAGTAAAAAGACTTTCAATGTGTCGGCTATTGTAGCCGCCTCATTGAAAAACGGTACGGTACTACGGTATGTGGCAGAACTTCCGGAGAACAAAAGGAAAGTCCTTTATGTGGACACGGAACAAAGCCATTATCACTGCCTGAAAGTCATGAAACGTATTTTACGGCTGGCCGGTCTTCCTGATGACAGGGACAATGAACATCTGGAGTTTCTCGCTTTGAGGAAATACACGCCCGAACAGCGCATCAGGATTGTCGAACAGGCTATCTATAATACACCGGACATAGGGCTTGTAATCATAGACGGCATCCGTGATATGGTATATGACATCAACAGTCCGGGAGAATCGACACGCATCATATCCAAGTTGATGCAGTGGACGGATGACAGGCAAATACACATCCATACGATACTCCACCAGAACAAAGGCGATGAAAACGCAAGAGGGCATATCGGTACGGAGCTGAACAACAAGGCGGAAACCGTTCTTCTCGTGGAAAAGGACAAGAGCAACGGGGATATAAGCAATGTTTCGGCCATGCACATACGTGCAATGGATTTCGAGCCTTTCGCTTTCCGTATCAACGACAATGCATTGCCTGAACTCATAGAGGGGTACAGACCCGAAGCGAAGAAACCCGGAAGACCGGAAGAGGAAAAGTTCGACCCTTACAGGCATATTACCGAACAACAGCACCGCATAGCACTAGAAGCGGCTTTCGGACTGAAAGAGGAATACGGCTACAAGGATCTGGAAACCGCCTTAATCAAGTCTTATATGTCAGTAGGTGTAAAACTGAACCATCAAAAGGCGGTATCACTTATCACCATGCTCCGGAACAAACGGATGATAGTACAGGAGAACGGCAGGAAATACACGTTCAAGCCAGACTTTCACTATTAGACCGTCTAACCTGTAATCACTTCACTTTATTCGGCAGGTCTATATATTAAGGATAAAGCGAAGCGATTGCAGAGAATGTAAAACCGCTTCACTTTATTACCGTATCCTATATATACGAAAATAAAGTGAAGTGATTATACAGACCGTACTTCATAAAAAGGTACGGGCGAAAAGAGAAATAAATATTCCAACCATTATTCAAACACTCATCTTATTATGGATATACAAACAGCAAAACAAATCAGGATAGCGGATTTTCTGTACAGTTTGGGACATTCTCCCGTCAAGCAGCAAGGTATCAACCTGTGGTATAAATCCCCGTTACGGGAAGAGACAGAGCCCTCGTTCAAAATAAATACCGAACGCAACCAATGGTATGATTTTGCAATTGGTAAAGGTGGAAATATCATTGCACTGGCACAGGAACTCTACTATTCCGACTATGTACCTTATCTTCTACAGAAAATCGAGGAACAGACTCCGCACATCCGTCCCGTATCTTTCTCTTTTGGCAAGCAGTCATTTTCCGAACCGAGTTTTCAGGAGTTGGACATTGTACAGCTGACTTCTCCTGCCCTGCTTGCCTATCTACAGGAAAGAGGGATAAACACGGCACTGGCGAAAAGAGAATGTAAGGAAGCCCGTTTCACCCACAACGGCAAACGTTATTTCGCCATTGCTTTTCCGAACATATCGGGTGGATATGAAATCCGCAACCGATATTTCAAGGGATGTATCGCACCAAAAGAAATATCCCATATCAGACAGTCAGGAAAGCCAAGGAGTGCATGTTACGTTTTTGAGGGATTTATGGATTACCTTTCCTTTCTGACCTTAAGACTGGAAAGCTGTCCGCAATCACCCGACTTCGACAGACAGGATTACATAGTTCTTAATTCCGTAGCCAATGTTCCCAAGGCACTCTATCCGTTGGGAAGCTATGAGCGCATCCACTGTTTCTTTGACAATGACCGTGCAGGAATGGAAGCAATACAGCAAATCAGAAAGGAGTATGATGCTACCCGGTATATACGTGACGCCTCGCAAATCTACAGTGGATGTAAAGATCTGAACGAATATTTACAGAAACGAATAGCCGATAGGAAAGAGCAAGCGCAATCTGTCAAAAAGAGGAATGATACACTATCCAAGAAACCGAAAGGCTTCCGGTTATAGCCCACTATAACTACACGCTTCGCTTTCGTAGTTGTGGGCTCTCCCGAGGGGATTAGGGCTTTGCCCTAATGACCCACTCAGGGCGTTTCACCCCTGAGAACCCCGAGCAAAGAGTGACCCTCTCTTT